>ERZ772867.996-NODE-996-length-35487-cov-30.521562_pt1 | contig 35487 bp, 26 predicted proteins | sample MGYA00511341_ERZ772867 | MGnify/ENA primary metagenome ERZ772867 (study PRJEB29015, sample SAMEA2737707) | human gut metagenome | biome: human gut; feature: human-associated habitat; material: faeces | place: China | collected 2012 ... | reverse complement strand
AAACGCTGGTTGCCGGCGGCATCAAGTCGCCCTACTATTACTTCGCCTTTGAAAGTGCCACTGCTCGTTGGACTTACAAAATTGACGCGGTTCTGGGCGTGATCATGGATAAGACCTGCGATAAGATCATTTCCTCGACCCCGGAGTTTATCGGCTTGGAAAAGGCAAAGCAGATCGCATTAGAGGACGCAGGGCTGGATGAGGCAGCGCAGAAGATCGTGTTCACCAGAGAGGAGCTGAGCCGCAATTCTGGCAAGCCCTGCTATATCCTTGAGTTCTACACCGCAGAGAAGCAGTATTCCTACAAGGTGGATGCGGTATCCGGAGACATCCTCGAAAAGAATACCAAATGGCTTTCCCGTCAAGAGAGCGAGCCTGTTTCGGAAACGGTTCAGAGTTCCGATTCCAATCAGCGCAGAATAGGTTAACCACGACGAGGTGCTTTTGAGCAAGGGGCACGCCCGCAGTGGGCGAGGATATGCCCGGCGGCGTTCTAGCTATGGCAGCCCGTTCGATGCCGCAGCCATGCTGGGAGAAGATGGCTTCCATTCGCTCATGGACTCATTGGCTACGATACAGAAGCCGTGAAATCAACAGGTGGTCATATAGACCATACTTCGGCATACATAAATTGCCAGGAGCCAGACTGCGCGTATTACGCAGCCTGGCTCCTGACCTGTAAGGAGACAATGGTCGAAAGTAGCCTAAATTGGAAGTAAGATGAAGTCTTTTTACTTGGCGATACGCTCCAGGATTTCGATCAGCAGCTCGGTAGTGATCTTGACATCCTCGATCTTGCAGGTTTCATTGGGCGTATGCACGTCAAGAAGCGTCGGGCCAACGGAGATCATGTCCAGGTGAGGATTCTTCTCCGCAAAGGCGCCGCACTCCACGCCAGCATGTACCGGCTCCACGATCATATCCGTGCCGGTCAGGTGCTTATAGGCATCACAAGCGATATGGGTCAGCTTGCTGTTGGGATTGACCGCCCACCCAGGAACATGGCCTTCGCTGTCGAAGGTAAACCCGAAGCTGTTAGCCAGCGCGCCGCAGATCACACCGATCTGAGTAGCATGATAGGCAACACTGCTGCGGGCAAACACCGTGAAGCGCACCATATCATCGTCCACGGACACAACACCCAGGTTGGCGGAGCTCTCCACCAGCCCGTCAATGAACGGACTCATAGTATGTACGTTATTGGGAACCGTGGTCATCAGCCCTACCATACCATAACCAACCTCCCCTGTCAGTACGCGGTCGGGCGCGGTATCACCGAAGGTGGTGGTGAACACCATATCCGATTCGATGTTGCCAAAAGCCTCCACGAACTCTGCGCGGAAGGTCTCAATGATAGCCTTGGCCCTGTCCTCCTCGGTAGCAGACAGAACAATGGTGGCGGTGCCAAATGCGGGGATGGCGTTCTTCGCCTGACCGCCGCTGAAGGAGGCCACGCGGTAGCTGACGCCGCCCTGCCGCAGCATAGCCAGCAACGTAGCGATGCTGACCAGCGCATTGGCGTGACCCTTGTTGATCCCCACGCCGGAGTGACCGCCCAGCAGACCACTGAGGGAAATGGTCAGTGTCTTGCAGCCCACAATAGGCTTTTCCCACTCGGCCTTGTGGCTGTAGTTGAAGAAGTCGCCGCCGGCACAGGAATTGCACAGTGAGCCCAGCGTTTCCCAATCCAAATTGACCAGATAGCCGCCGTCAAGATACTTGGGGTCAATGGCGATGGAGTCCATGCCGTCTTCCTCGTTGGTGGTGAAGATGGCGCGGATGGGGCCGTGACGCAGGGTGTCGTCCTGCAGCAGGTACAGGCACATCGCCACGCCGATACCGTCATCGGCACCCAGGCTGGTGCCGTCTGCAGTCAGGGTCACACCATCGTTGATGACCTTGATGGGATCGTTCATAGGATCGTAGGTGACGCCCTCTTCGCATACGCAGACCATATCCATGTGTGCCTGAAAGATCACACGGGGTACATTCTCGCAGCCGGGGGAGGCGGGCTTGTCAATGATGATCTCATTCATGTTGTCCTTTTCCACGGCCAGACCATGGTTTTTGGCCCACTGGAACAGGTACTCGCTGACACGCTCCTCGTGATGGGAAGGGCGGGGCACCTTTGCCAGCTCCAGAAATTCGGACAATACAATATCTAACGCTTTGTCTTTACTCATAGCAAACACTCCTTACTGTGCGACGGAGCAGGCCTCGTCGATGGTCATATCGCCGGAGCCGGCCAGCTTGGTATTCTTCAGCAGGGAATAGAGGATCCAGTAGGCCACGAAGGCGATGATCACGCCGTCCAGTGCGGAGGAGAACACCGTCACCACGCCCAGCGTCTCCAGCAGTGCGAAGCCGCCGCCGATGACCCATGCGATGATGCCGATCCAGTTGATGCCGCGCACAGGAGACCAGTTCTCCTTCTTGGCCTTGCAGATGACCCAGTAGTCGCAGATGACAACGCCCATGATGGGAGGCACCACCGCGCCCAGAATGCTGATATAGGTGTTCAGAAAATCCGCCAGACCTGCAATGGCCATGAGGACGCCCAGTACGCCGCAGATCATGGTGACCAGAGGACGCTTGCTGTCCTTGATGGAGAACATCTTGCAGGCGGCCAGACCGGACATATAGGCGTTGCCGGTGTTGGTCGTCCATGTGGCGAGAATCAGCACCAGCATGGCAACGATAGGCAGCCCTAGACCTGCGAACATGGCGGCCACGTCGTAGTTGCCGGTGCCGATGGACATGATGGCACCCACCAGGATCATCAGCAGAGCCGCAGGCATAACGCCGATCAGGGTAGCCTTCACCACGTCACCGCGGGTCTTGCAGTAGCGGGTATAGTCAGAGTTACAGGTAGCGCCCAGCGCGAACAGGCCGATAACGGTGGAGATCGCGGCGGGCAGGGGCATCAGGTTCTCCGAAACGGCAGAGGCGATGTTGCCCCAACCGGCGGTGTTGATGGAATGGATGCCGCCATAGGCGCACAGCAGCACCAGCAGCGGAACGGCGATATAATTCAGAACCGCCATCCACTTCACGCCGTAAACGGCGGTGATGAACATGACGACACCCCAAACGACGCAGCTCAGCCAGAAGGGAAACTCCACGCCCAGATGCAGCATCAGCGTGTTGAAGGCCACGGCGCAGGTGGCGGTCTGCACGGCGAACCAACCTGCCTCACAGATAAAGATAACCAGCGCCATTGTGAAGTTGGCGCCTGTCATACCGAAGGCTCTGGTGGAACACATGGTGGCGTTCAGACCGGTGTCAGAGCCGACAATGCCGCCCAGGATCATCATGGTGCAGCAGATGGCAAACCCGATGAGGGTGGCCCAAAAGATGGAGCTCATCGTCAGCACGCTGCCGAAGATGCCGCCCACCATCAGCATGGGGATGCAGATCATGGTGCCTACCCAGATAAAGGCGATACTCCACCATGAGCGTTTTTCGTTGGGTTGGATCTGGGATAAGCCCTTATCCTCTTGCTTGGTTTCCGTTACATTGGTCTTGTTTTCTTCCATGTTGTTATTCTCCTCTCTCTAAAATGTAGGGACGGGGAATGCTCTCATTTAGACGGAAAGCCGGGAACGGGAACTGTGCCCCGTCCCCGGCTTTTCGTCGATGTAAGGAAGCTCGCTGTTGTCGGGTTCTGCAGGAATGCGCTTACTTGGCGGGATAACGAACGATTCTGCCGGTGTACTCCACGTTCTTGAAGTAGGGAGCCCACACATCGTTGATGGCGGCCTCGCCGTTCTTCCACCAGCGTTCATCCACCTCGATAATGCCGATGTCCACATACTGACCCTCCTTGGTATCAGCATTGGTCAGAGGCATACCATCATTGATCTCGTAGAAGGAGATGATGTCGGGGGCGGTCATGACCACGGTGCCATCCTTGTAGATGACCAGATTCTCGTTCTGGAACAGAACCATATAGGTGGAGCCGTCCTCACCCGCGACAGTGGCGGTGCCATAATCGAAGCCGCCGGCCGTTTTCGTTTCCACCTTGGTGATCTTACCGCGGCAAACGGCCTGGCACTTCAGGCTGGAATGCTTGGCGAGATACGCATAGAAATTCTCGGTGGTGTTCTCGGTCTTATACGCGGCCATCACTTCGCCGACGGTCTTGGCACGGGTAATGGTGCCATTGCCGATAGCGGCCTCGATCTGCGCCTGATTGACCATCCAGCCGGACAGACCGGCCATCATATCGAAGGCCACGCAGATGTTTCTGCCGATGACCTCGGCCTCGTGTGCATCGCGGGGATCGGCCAGCTCAATGGTCAGGCGGTTGTTCTTGTGGTCGGCCATAGCCAAAGGAGAGGTATCCAGGCCGTTGACGTGCAGCAGCAGCGTGTCCAGAGCGGGAACAGCGCGGGCAGCACCGTCTGCATCAATGACGGGGATATCGTTCATCATGGCGATCAGCATGGGAACGAAGGTGTTGAAGCCGCCGATCTCAACGGGAATCGTATAGCTCAGGGTGCGACCCATGGTCGCAGCCATATCCACCAGAGCGTTGTAGGCGTTGACGGCGTAGGGCGTAAAGTCAATGTCCTTCAGTGCAACGGGAGAACCCATGCCTGCGGTCACAGCGGCATAGGCGTTGACATTCATCTCACCAGTGGAGATCATGCGGAGCTTCGGATCACCATGTTTCTTGATGTAGTTCTCCAGCATCTCCAAACCGGAGCTGGCAGAACCACCACCGCCGGCACCCAGGACGGTGGCACCATAGATGATGTTGATAATATCCTGACGTGACAAAACAGTAGACATTTCGAGTTCCTCCATATTCTTAATTTTTGTGGCGTTCCCGCCATCTCTGCTTAAAAGTATACAGAGTCTCGGTGTATAGGTCATCGGATGGCAAACCAAGGATTCTCCCGTTTTGTTGGCCGCGAAAACAAAGAGAGACCGCATATGCAGTCTCTCTTTGTGGAGTTTGCTCAATTGGATTGTGGAAAACGACTAAAGCTCCTTTAGGATGCGATAGACCGTCGCCGCCTCATATACGGCGAGGGTCGCGGGCATTTGCACCAGATCACACCGCAAAACACTCCGTATCTTATTAAGCCGGTAGTGTACGGTGTTCTTGTGAATATATAACAGGTCACCCGTGCTTTGCGTATTAGATTCTGCGTCCAAAAGATAGGTACATAGCGTTTCTATCAGAATGTCCCCGTCTGCGGTATCCTTCAGCTTTCGGATCGGCAGCAGACAGCTCGCTACTGATTCTTCTCCTTGCTTCACGTAGTCGATACATGATTGCACATAGCGCACATCACTGTCTGAATAGATCTTGCGCCGCGGATACACAGCGCAGAGCTCTGCAAAGCAGCGTATCATTCGGTTATATGCATCGCGGGCCTGCGAGGTGTTCTCAAGATCGTCGAAGACACAGCCGCGTGCAGCATATCCCTCTTTTTCAAGCAGGGAGACAAAAGCCTCACCCATCTCCCGCGTATTTTCCTCAAGCAGCATCCCGTCGGTCAAGGCGACAATATAAGTGCCGTAGCTATCAACGATGACGATTTTATGGTGCTCCTGCAGGTACACCTTCAGCTTCAGGACAACGTCCAGCTTTTGGCTGGCGGTCAGCTCCTGCCCTGTCCTCAGATCCGAAAGCTGCAAAACCCACATGGTGTTAACAGCACTTATGGAAATGCCCATTTGCTGTGCGAGTCTACGCATTTTGGCGGGATCGTCTGTCAGGACCGCTTCTACCAGCGCATCTGTACCGTCATAATAAGTGCCTTTGTCCCAGATGTTTAAGAACAACGCAACAACATCTACTGCTTGCTGCAGCCTTTCAGGATCCATTTGGTCAAACTCGTCCAGCACCAGCAGGTGCATCCCTCGATGGGTCTTTGACGGAACGGGTATGTCCCATAATCTAAAGCTGTGCCCATCCAATTCCATCCGCTGCTGACCTTTCGGCGGCGGCTTCTGCCTTTGAGCCATCTGCAGCAACGAATGATAGTTCCATTGATTGGAAACGGGCCACGCCGCTGCCCCTCTTCGCTCCAAATATCGATCTGTCAGCAGCAAGGTGCAGCGCATGCGGTCGGATAGCAGACGCAAGACGGTATTGATGTTCCGCTGCTGCGGCTCCAAAAGCGCAATGCTGTTCATCACCTCGGCGGTATAATAATTGCCCTGCATTCGCCGCTTGTGGATATACTCGACTATATCCGTGATCATGTCCGAGTATCGGAAGTCCATGCGGCCAAAGGGCATAGCAATCAGCGGGAGGTTGATCTCATCCGCAACGGCAATCAGTGCATCGTCGATCTGAGGAATAAAGACCCCAACGTAAAACAGAACAAGTCCTGCCGCGCCCATGCTGCGCAAATGCCGCAAAACACTGCACTGTCGGCTAACATCATCTTTAATGGTCACGAGAGCAGATATGACCAACTCGTTTCCGACAATCAGCTCGTCAGATAATAGATTTGTTTCCGGCCACTCCAGTACACTGACAGAGGATACCGCGCGATCTGTTCCTTTTGCTCCGGCAATCAACTGTGCTTCACGCAGCGTGGGAAGTTTCAGGCAATCCGCAACGGTCACGTTCATAGGATATCTCCTCTCGGCGGGACACGTACCAACAATCGACACTTTTTCATTCTCATAGTACCAAAGTTTCTGGTGACAGGCAATGGTTTTTTGCACAATTTCCGACCGCTTTTTGTTGTTTCTGCAACTAAAAAGCGCGTCAAAGGGCGTCGTTGCTTCCGGACAATGGCTGCCGCAGATACGAGTAGTTTCTCTCGTAGAATCGTGCGGGATACAACGCGGGAGCCGGAATCGCCGATAGGTTCTCCACAGTTTGATAAGAATTGAAGATTTTTAAACGGTGCCGTTTGGGGGTAAGGCTTTTGTATAAAGCATAGAATTTTTCCTTGCAGACCTGCCATTATCTCTGAGTACATGTCCATCACCACACAACCGCTGTAAGAACTGTACAGACATGCCTCCTATATTTTGTGTCGTCAAAATGACAGCCATGAGCTGTGCCGACAGTATTTACCTCTTGCGCATATAGAACTTATGTTCTATTATAATGCTTGAGAAAACTGAGAGGAGGACGGATAGATGGGACGGCATATTCTACACGTAGATATGAACGCATTTTATGCATCTGTGGAATGTCAGCGTCGCCCTGAACTGCGGCAAAAGCCGGTGGCAGTCTGCGGTGATCCGGAGGCCCGTCACGGAATCGTCCTTACTGCCAACTATGTAGCAAAGCCACGAGGCGTCAAAACCGGCATGACCATCTGGCAGGCGAAGCAGCTTTGTCCCGATCTGGTGGTGCTGTCTGCCGATATGAGGGAGTATATCCGATTCAGTAAGATGGCTCGCGAGATTTACGAGAAATACACCGACCAGATCGAGCCGTTTGGCCTTGATGAAAGCTGGTTGGATGTGACCGGCAGCGTCGGTCTGTTCGGTTCGGCCGTGAGTATTGCTGAAGAAATCAGCGAGCGGATCAAGTTTGAGTTGGGGATCACCGCCAGCATCGGCGTTTCCAACAATAAGATCACGGCGAAGCTGGGTAGTGACTATAAAAAGCCGGACGCCATCACCCGTATCGAGCGGGATAACTATAAAGAAATTGTCTATCCGCTGCCAGCAGCCGATCTGCTCTATGTTGGTCCTGCCACAGAGCGCAAGCTGCGTGGTGTTGGGATTTATACCATCGGGCAGCTTGCCGAGGCGTCGCCGAAGCTTCTGGAATATAAGCTGGGAAAGATGGGTTTGGTGCTGCACACCTTTGCCAACGGGCTTGATGTATCGCCTGTGCAGCGCAGTGATCATATCCGTGCCATAAAATCGGTAGGCAACAGCACCACCACGCCGCGCGATCTGGTGAGCGACGATGATGTGCGTCTCATGCTGTATCTGTTGGCGGAAAGCGTCGCCTGCAGAATGCGGGAGCTGGCATCAAAGTGTACGGTGGTCGAAGTTGCTGTCCGGGATACGGAGCTGCATTGGTACTGCCGGCAAAAGAAACTGGCAGTTCCCACCTGCTCCAGTGCGGAGATCGCAGAAGTGGCGTTCGACCTGTTCCGTCGCAGCTATTCATGGATAGCGCCGATACGCAGCATCGGTGTGCGCGGCACCGATCTGGTAGATGCGACTATTGGTATACAAACGTCGCTTTTTGATAACGATAGACGTCGGAGTGCATGGGAACAAATCGATGTGACCATGGACAGGCTGCGGCAGCGATATGGCTATATGAGTGTGCGCCGCGCCATCACCATGTCTGACCCGGCATTGAGCTGCATCAATCCCAAGGATGACCATACCGTGCATCCGATAGGCTACTTCGCAGGATAGGGGGAATATCCATGGAACTTGAAAAGAAGTATGTGCCGGTGACGGTGCATTTTGACGCCAACGGGAAGATGCGTCCTATCGAGATCGAGTTTGACGAAATGCGCAGATATCATATCGACAAGATACTGGACGTGCGCCGCGCAGCCTGCCAAAGTGTAGGCGGCGTGGGAGAGAGATATACCTGCCGCATACGGGGCAGGGAGAGTTATCTTTGGTTTGAAAAAGGCCGCTGGTTCGTAGCAGCGAAGGATGGAAAATAAGAAGGAGGCTGCCGGCGTTGCCGGCAGCCTCCCTTGCGTAGAGAAAACTACTTACCAATACTTGGGATACTTGCTGGTGCTCTGCTGCTTTTCGGCATACTGCCACCAGGGAACTTGGGTGGCGAAATCAGTCAGCTTATCCCAGAACTGATCGGCCAGCGTCCCCTTGTCCACGTAGACCGTAACAGTATAGGTCTTGCTGCTGCCGTCCTCCATGGCGGCGGTGTAGGTCACGGCATTGGTGAAGTCCACCGTTACGCCGTTACCGGGCGTCAGAGACTTGACGCCGTTTGTGGCGATAACCGGGGTCAGCTTCGTCACATCTGTGCCGCGGGGCATGGTGATGGTAATGGTATTGGTGCTGTTGTTCACCGCACCGGCCACACCGTTGATGGAGAAGCTGGTGATGCCCTTGACAGTCGTTGTGGCCGTCTCCCACTTACAGGTGATAGACACATCGCCCGCAGGCATGGTAAAGCGTCCGTTGGTGATGGTTTTGGTTTTGCCGCCCGCTGTTGCCAGCGTATAGGTCAGAGAACCAGACACCATCTGATAGCCGTTGTCGGGCGTTACGGTAACGATGATCTCGTCACCCGCATCCGCCTTGGTGCGGTTGGTGGTGATCGTACCGCCCTTGGGTGCGCTTATCGAAATCTTATACGCGCCGGTATCAGGCGTATCAGTGCCACTGCCGTAGGCGGGGATCTCCACCTTCAGGGCAGTGCTCTCGCCTCCGGCTGCACCCACAACAACGATGTAGATGTCACGGGCGCCCTCGGTCAGATTGCTGAGGGTGATGGTCGTCTCGCCTGCGCTGGCTGTACCATGGGTGGTGGATTTCATGATCTCATCCGCCGTGGGAGCCGCCGCGCCGTGGGTCACTACCTTGTAGAAGTAGTTGCCCGCCTCGCTGGAGGTAAATTTCACCGTTGCGGCAGTCTTACTGGTGCGGGTGGCAGAGCCACCGGACAGGGTGGGAGCGTTGGGGGCGGTGTACTTGATCTCAATCGTGTACTCCTTCGTGCTGACATCCTCGGCGGTAACGGTGAACTTGACCGGCGAGTTTATGGACATATTGCACATTACGTCGCCGTTGCTCCACCTGTACCCGCCATTCGTCGCATCATCATAACCATCCTTCATCTTCACGGTAGCCGATTCCGGATAAGTCAGCTTCAGGTATTTCATACCGATGCTGTTCAACACGGCCTTATCCGTATCAGAAGGCAGGGTAAAGGTGATTTCGGTTTCACTGATTTCCGCTCTTGCAAACGGCGTGGTGTCACCGGTCTGATTCAGCAGAACAGCGGCGGTAATATCCTTCTCACTGCTCTTGGCCTTGGTAATGATGATCGTGTACGCCTGGGTGTTGCCCTTTTCCGCTGTTACCGTAAAGGTCGCAGCCTTATCCAGCTCCATACCGCAGGCGGCGCCTTCCGTCCAATCCTTGTCAGGATCCCCTTCCTTGGTGACCGTGGCTAAATCGGAGATCGTCAGCTTCAGGATCTTCTCACTCAGCTTGCTGGTGTTTGTACCAGCGGGCAAGGTGATGGTGAACGTGCTGCCCGACCGGGATACCGCAGCGCCGGGAACATCCAGTTCTACTGCGGTCAGGGCATTTTCCGTGCTGGCCTGCTCGGGATCGACCTTGAAGAATGCCTTGGCGGTGATGCTCTTGCCGGTGTCAGGCATGATGAAGGTGGCAACGTTGTTGACATCCTCTGCAACGGTGTATGTCACATCCTTGTTATCGGCATCCTTGACCTCCCAGCGCTCCAGCATATAGCGTGAGCCGGGGGCAGCAGTGAGAATGACGCTCTGGCCCTCGTAAACGGGATATTGAGAGGTGCCGGTGTTCTCACCCACGGTGACTGTAGCGCTGCCCATAATCGAGTCATTTACCTCGGCGGTCACTTTGGCGAACTTCTTCTCGCGCAGGACTGCGGTAAACACATAGTTGCCGCCCGTCTCCAGTGTAAGCTCCGCACTGCCATCCTCATTGCGCGTGATTTTGCTCTCATCAACGGGAGTACCGTTGCTGGTGATCTCCCACTTATCCAGTACATAGCCGTCCTCAATTGAGTAGGCTCTAAGCGTTACGCTGGCACCAGCAACGAGGCAGTCGCGCTTATCACTGTAATAGCAGGCGCTGCCGCTGCCGCTGCCAAGTTGGACGCTGCAATTAAGCGTGGCCTGCACATAGGCGTCACTCGATTTAAGCTGGATCGGTACACCGGAAAGTTCAGTCTCCGCTTGGATGGTAACGTCGTTTTCCGGCATAGTGAAAGTAAAACTTCTCTCTGTCGTCGTAAATTCGCCCAGGCCTGTGATGTTCCATTTTTTCAGGACATGCTGCCGTATACCTGTTGCGCTGGTAATGACATAAGCGTCTTTATCATAATGGACGCTGCCCAAAGGTGTAGCTGCGTTAATGGCAAATGCACCGAAATTCACAGTGACCTGCTCTCCCGGAACAGCCTTTGTAATCGTCTTGCCGGAGGCATCCTTAAATTCCTCTGTATACAGCCAGCCATTCAGGATGTTTTCACTTTCGTCAATGACTGTAAAGCCACGAAGTCCCTGCTTATCATGATTGAGTTTAAACTTAATACCGGGGATCACGATCTCCAGCGGGGCGCTGGTCTTTCCAGCCGAATCAACACCCACAATATACAGATACTTGGTTCTACAATTCGTCATACCGCTGACAGTGATCGTGTTGGTCGCAGCCATCGTACCCGTATTTGTGTTAGCCGAAGTGGTATCCACCACCACAGGTGCGGTTTGCTGCTCGTCATACAGGGCATAGTAGTAATTGCCTGCTGCGGAAGCATTAAACGTCACTGTAGCCGTTTCCTTGTCAGTACGCTTTGCAGAACCGGCACTAAGGGTCAATTCCTCGCCAGCTTCACCCGTATATTGCTGGACTTTTACATCATAATGATAGGCGGTTTTATCTTCGGTCATGATGTAACAGTTACCTCTAGAGTGATCATAAAAATCCGCATCAGTCTTCAGAATTACCGGTATGTAGAATTTTTCCGTATAGTTTTCTTCTACATTTTTTAGAGTCACCTTGGATTTCTTTGCAGTGCCGGATACTTCGCTTCCTATCTGAAATTGGAAGCCAAATTTTGCCCTTGCAGTCGCGGTGGGACTCTTATCCTCTGATGTTGGTAAGGTTTCAACATAAAGGACGATTGTTCCTGCATGATAGGTCGTGGTCGCACCGGTCGTATTCACATTGGCGCATTTTTCCAACTTAGTTACGTGCTGAATATCTACTTTTTTCAAGTTTTTCTCCGGCGCAGGAAAATCATCACGCAAATTAAAGTTTGTAAATGAATACTCGTCAATGCTTGCCAAATACGGCCATTCCGGTTCTGCTTTCTCCTCACCCGTATATTGCTGGACTTTTACATCATAATGATAGGCGGTTTTATCTTCGGTCATGATGTAACAGTTACCTCTAGAGTGATCATAAAAATCCGCATCAGTCTTCAGAATTACCGGTATGTAGAATTTTTCCGTATAGTTTTCTTCTACATTTTTTAGAGTCACCTTGGATTTCTTTGCAGTGCCGGATACTTCGCTTCCTATCTGAAATTGGAAGCCAAATTTTGCCCTTGCAGTCGCGGTGGGACTCTTATCCTCTGATGTTGGTAAGGTTTCAACATAAAGGACGATTGTTCCTGCATGATAGGTCGTGGTCGCACCGGTCGTATTCACATTGGCGCATTTTTCCAACTTAGTTACGTGCTGAATATCTACTTTTTTCAAGTTTTTCTCCGGCGCAGGAAAATCATCACGCAAATTAAAGTTTGTAAATGAATACTCGTCAATGCTTGCCAAATACGGCCATTCTTGTTCTGCCGCATATGCCTTTGGTGCAGTTATTACAAGGAAGCTCATGGCCATGAGCAGGCAAAGGAGCAGGGATACCGCTCTTTGCCATCGTGTTGTATTCATGGCTCTCTCCTTTCTGCTTTAATTGAATTTGTGTCCGTAGCTGGTCTGATGATCGGCTACGTCGCTGTTTTCTGCCACCGCACCCCAAAGCTGCTGGGAAATACTTCGCTCAAAGATAACGGTGACGGTATAACTTGTGCTTTCCGCGCCCAGCGTTACGGTATAGGTCAGCGGACTGGTAAGGTTCACGACTTCACCGGACACCGGACTGACCACGGCTCCCGCAGGGACGGTAACGACCGGCGCTACCGCCGTGACGTTCGTTCCCGCCGGCAGTGTGACGGTAATAATGCCGGCACTTTGGTCGATCACACCATCAGCACCCAAAACGGAGAAGCCTGTGATCTTCGCGGTGCTGGTCGAGGGCGTATCATCATCGCCTCCGCTGCTCTTTGCAGAGATCGGCTGACCGCTCTTGTTCAGCACAGTAACGGTGTAGGTGCGGCTTGCCAGATCATTGTCGCCACCAAGCGTGAACGTGGCTGCATTGGCAAAGTCCACCGCGATACCGGAGGTCGGCGAGCAGCTTCTGCCGGTAAATTCGATGTCCGTGACCAGCTTGGTGCTGGTCAGCTTGGAATCGTCCACATCGGTGACAGTGATGGTGCTTTTGGCGTTGTCAATGACGCCATTGTACCATTCACCGACCGCCTGAACACGGAAACTGGTGATCTCCGCCTGCGCCTTGGACACGACCTTAATACGGTAGGTATTCTGTACCGTCTTATCGCCGGAGGTCATGGTGAAGGTCTTCCAGTCAGAGAAGTCCATCACCTTCTTTCCGTCCAAAGACGGGTCGGAGGTCGCTTTGTAAGAGAGGCTGGCACTGAGATACATCTTCGAGGTATCCACACCGGCGTTCACCGTAAGCAGAATCTCCGTTGCCCCATCGGATGCCTTGGTGACTTTCTTCTCCAGTATGTCCGTTGCGTTCAGCACGCTGTTTTGCAGCTTGATGCTGTTGACATCCAGCTCGGCGCCGGAAGCCCCCACATCGCCGTGGGTAACGGTGACATTATAGGTCTTGGTGGTCTTTCCGTTCTCAGCCATTACGGTAAAGGGTTGCTTGATGCCCTCTACGAAAGTTACGGGAAGGCTCGGCGCAAGCAGCGTCGCACCTTCTGCCATCGTCACGGTTGGGGTCAGGTTCGTCAAGGGCATACCGTTGGGAACTGTAACAGTGATGGTATTCTCGCCGCCTTCACCGCCCTCGGTGATAACGCCTGGCTTGCCCTCGATCTCAAAGCCGGTGATGGAAGCATCCTTAGACAGCTGCCGGGCAAAGGGAAAGCGCCGGTTATACAGCGAATACGGATGTCCAGTACCTCCCGCCTCCAGGAAGTTCAGATACCATTGGCTGGCATAGCACCCCTGATAGGTCGCCATGGCGTTATTTATGACGCCGGTGGTGTGGTGGAAGTAACCGCTGGGATTTACAAAGCTGTCCACCCAGTTTTGGATCACGCTCTTCCCCTGTCCGTCGGAGAAGCGGGGATCGGTGTGGCAGTCGATGCCCATAGCGGAAAGCGCACAAATGACCTGAGCTGCCGTTTCACTGTTGACAGCACCCCATGCCTTGAAGGAGTAGTCCGCACTCATTCTGGTGATGATAATGCTTACGCCTTCCTCTAGCTTTGCGCGTACCCGTTCACCATAAACCTCGTCATTGGCATACGGCGCGATGGACTGCATGAGCATAGCGACCATATCCGTGTCAAAGCCATCAGACAGATAGACGTGATTAAGGATCACATTCATAAAGGCATCCCGTGTCCAGATCGCGTTGTCAGGGACCGTGTAATTACCCATATCCAATGAGATCAGGCCGAAAATAGGGCCGTTTATGGTGTACGTTCCCGCGTAGTTATACATGGTCGCTGCAAGGTTGTCCACCTCGTTGCCCTTGCTGTCAGTAAACGGCTGACCGCCGTTGTACTGCGCAAGGTTAGAGCAGTCAAATCCTCGTGCTGTCAACATCATGATGGTGCGGGCAATGTTGGTCATTGCCACACTTGTGGTGGTGTCCAGATCGCTGATCTGCCCGGCAAGGTCATAACCACCATCGTAGTTTGCCAGCTTTCCCTGATAGAAGCCGAGGTTCATCCACTCCCAGTCATCATCCGCCGTACTGGAGTATCTGGTGATGATCTTATTGACAACGTTTTTCAGATCGTCCTTATACTCGTTTTCGGCTACCGCACCGGTAAAGGAAACATTGACATTGTAGGTGTTCGTATTCCCGTTTTCCGCCGTAACAACGTAGGTGACGGTCTTCGAGAAATCCTGCTTTACACCGGACGCGGGAGAAACCGTGGCAAACGGAGATACCTCAATCACAGGTGCGAAGGAGGTCGCTGTTCCCGCGGGCAGTTCCATGGTGATCTCGCCCGTATTGTTGTTGATAACGCCCTGCACCGAGCCATAGCGGAAGGACAGAATATTGTTGCCCTTTGCGGCAGGAGTGCGTGTGATCTTGACAGTCCACGTCCGCTCGACGCCGTTCTCGGCCGCGACCACATACTCGTTGTCACCCTCGCTCAGTCTGTCGGGTACACTTTTCCGTGTCGCAAACTCCGAGATCACGATCTTCGGCTGCACAGAGGCAAGATCCGTTGCGTAGGGGATGGTGATCTCCACAACGCCGGTATCTGCATTGATCGTGCCGATCGCATCACCGATGCTGTAAGACTCGATGGCGTTCTGAGAAGACGCCTCTGCCGTTATGGTGACGGTATAGGATCTTTCAAGCTCATAGGTGCGGTTATAGACAGTAAGCGTTTGTGTTTTGCCGCCGCTGAAGTCAAACGTGCCGCTGTCCATATTGGTATGCGTGCCCGTATGCGTAATAGTAGGACTGATCGCGGTAAGGTCTGTCCCCACCGGCAGATTGAGGGTGATCGTTCCGTTTTCCTCGTCGATCTTGCCGTATCTGATCACACCGTCCGCCGTTGTTACTGAAAAAGCACTTGCGACCGTATAGGGATCACCCTCTTCGACCACGACATTCCAGTAGGCAGACAGATCTGCGCCCATGTCAAAGCCGTATTCATCAATAGTAGAAACGCCGTCATAGACAATGCCGGTTGTTTTTTCCCACGGAGTAATGTTATATACAACTCTGCCACTCTTCAACGAGCCTGCTACCTGTGAGATCTTGAGCCAATCGGACAATTCAATGGTAGGTGCAGGCAACTTGGCAAAATCCGTGCCTTGCGGAAAACGAATGGTAACCGTCTTGCTTGCCGTATCAACTACGCCCACGGAATCCCCCACCGCGTACCGATCAATGGCCGGTTCCGTGATGCGGTTATTTTCTACAAAATCTAGGTAGTACGGCGCGGCGACCTCAACCAGTGCCTGATAATAGTCCTTGCTGTATCTTCGCAGGTATCCACCGGTATATGTGTTATACGCATCATACTCCAGTACTTTGCGCATGACATCTTCCGCGTCGGCACTGTTCCAATCGTGGTACTCAAGAAGCACCATACCACCCTGAGGATAGTTTTCGGCACTCCCTGCAACTGCAAAGCCAATGCTCCGTGCGGTCTGATAGAGCATATTGAACTGCACGGGCTGATAGTCGCCCACAGCAAGAGAACCGCTGCTGCGAGCCTGATACATCGCCTCCAGCTTGGCGCTGTACGCTCTGAACAGGTTCGTCAGCGGCTCCACCAGATAGTCGATGATCTCGTTGACTTCTTCATCTGTATTCTTGCTGTTGTTGCGGGCCGGGTCCGCGATAATATAGAATGGATATTCGCGCCCATCCGCAGCTTTGGCCGTATAGAGAACCGGGGAGGAATGATCGGCAGGCAGGCTTTCCTGACAGGTAAACGTCGTGCCGGAGATCACGTTTTTCCCGGCATAGTCGCTATAAAAGCTGGCAGGGGAAAATGTAGAGCTTCCGCCTTCTGGAATCGCCACTCTCACCAGGGGGCCGACACCGAAAGACTTTGCTTCGCGCGAGTAAAACCTGCCTTCGGTATCTTTCAGAGAGAAAAACTCACCGTAATCGGCAGCCTTTCCGCCAGTCCACCCTACAAGATAGGGCCACGTTGTACTGGTCAGGTCGTCCGTTGTCCATGCGTATGTATTTGTGGGGAGAAGTATCAGCAGGGTTAGGCATAGCGCCAACAGATGCTTGAATAATTTGTGGGTTCTCATCTTCATCTTGGTTGATCTCCCAATTATGCTATTTGCATAGGGGAGATCCAGACATATACAGCCCAGATCTCCCCTGTGGTGGGGGCGGCAGGATCACTGCCGCCCCATAGGATCAATTAGAAGTGGGGCGTGTAATCTACAGTCAGGAACCAAGTAAAGAGAGGCGCATTGCCAAGGGCGTAGTCAGCTGCGCCGACCATGGGCACCTTGCAAGTGGGCGTATATGCGCCATCCATGTAGCACCAGCCGGACATCTGGCCGGCAGAGAACTCGCCCAGACCATTCAGGGTCGCCAGATAGGTGTCGCTGCAGTTCGTGGTGCCAGTGAAATAAGTGCTCTGCGCGAAGGAAATGAAGTCCTTCATGACATCCATCACGCTGTCGGTAGCGGCGAACACCTTGCCCTGATTATAATAGGCAGCCAGAGCGTCTTCAATCTGGGACACATTCGTTGCAAACTGAGTGCCATACGTAGATGCGTTCAGTTCGGTGAAGTCGATTGCATAGGTATCCTCAGTGACCTCAAAGCTGGTTGCGGTATCGATAACAGCAGTGACAATGTAGGAGCGAGTCACGCCATCCTTGGTCGCTGTTACGATGGGGCGGGTCACATTCAGATTGATCATGCCACTAGCGTAGTTGCCGCCCAGAGTGGCGCCATTAACCGCGGTGATGGTCGCATCAACAGAGGCCTTGCTGCCTTCCCAAGTATAGCTACCGGACACATAATAAGCAACGCTGGTGTCGGTCCAGTCAATGTTGTTGTTCACATAGTAGGTGTTGCCCATGTAGTTGTTCTGAACAACAGAACCATAAACCGTGATTCCAGCAGTAGTAGAACCCAGCTTAGTTACCGTGATAGCGAGAGCATCGTCACTGGAGATAGCAATGTTCTTCTCAAAGCCAGCAGCCAGGTAGTAGGTGTTGCTGCCAACGGTGACGGCATAGCGGGTGTTCAGCAGATTCAGCGTGTAGATGTATTCATTTCCGGTGGAAGAGGTCGCGGTAGCGCCGGCAACAGTAGGTACGGCACCAGTGGTCGTGATTGCCACGCGGGCAGACTGAAGGTTTTCCCAAGTCTTGGTCGCACCGAGCTTGGCGCGGATGTACTTCACGCTGGAACCGGTGTTGTCATCGTACTGGTAGTACGCATCCACGCCTTCCACGTTCACAGATGCGATCCCGTCGAGAGCGGTCACGGTCGTGCTGCTGGTAGGAGCAGTCGTTTCGGATGCGAACGCAACGACGCTGACAGAGAGCGCCATGGCAAGTGCCAGCACAAAAGCTAGCAGCTTATTGCAAGTTTTCTTCATAATAATTTCTCCTTAAATCTATTTTTCGAGCGTATCACTCGAAATTTATGATCTTGGCTGCTTCCTAGGGTTTTGCGTTTTGCCACTATATGCCCATTGGCATCACCTCCGTAAAATCAGAAAAGCAAACACTGAACTTCCTCTATTCTACAGCCAGATGGTAGCAGCGTGTCGTATCCATGGCGTCAGCCTTTAAGATAATTACCGGCACTTCTTCACTCAAATCCACAATGACATTGCTGCCATCCATCTGGACTATACAATTGCTATCCTCTGAAATCGACCAACCAGAGCCAAGCTCCAGTGTCAGTGCGACGTTCGTCTCGTCCTGAACTGCCGATTTCGGGATGAAAATGCTGAACCGCAATCCCGTTTCCTGCCCACCATAATTCTTCTGCACATCAACACGGCACGCCGTGCCATTAGCGCTTACAGAAGTTATTGCGTCCGTCGACGCACTATCTGCACCAAAAGGATCGTCCGCCTGCTTTCCGCAGGCTGTCAGCATCGACAACAGTGCCACAAGCACTATTAAGGCTATACAGGTCTTTTTCATTTTCCTAGCCCTCATTCCAGCTCGATCTGGAAGCTGTAGGTCTGGCTCAATTCACCGCTGGTGACGACCAGATCACGTTCTTCCAACGCCAGGTTCAAAATGAGCCGACCGCCCAGTTCGTTCACGATGCAGGGACTATCCATGTCTAGCACCGCATCCGGGGCAAGCTCTACATTTGCGGCACAGTTTTTGAAATCCGTGTCCGTCGGCAGCGTAATGGCGATCACATAGCGGGTCTCGCCATCCTCCGCGTGGGTCTGGATCTCCGCCGTGCTGTTGCCGATCACGAAGTTGCGGATCAGTGGCTCCTCATTGGCGGCATCCGCTTTCCCGCAGCCCGCCAAGCACAGCGACACGCAAAGCAGAGCCAGCACTACACAGCATATTTTCTTCATAAAAGCTACCTCCTCACTCAGAGCGGATGGCCTCGTTGGGGCTGATGAGCGTTGCCTTGCGCGCGGGGATCCATGCGGCGGCAATGGCTACCGCGCCTGAGAACGCCACACCGCAGACCGCCAGCCACCAGGGCAGCACGCACCGCAGCTCACGGGACGCGAAGATCACCGGTATCAGCCACTTGGCGATAAAGCTCAGCACCAAGCCCGCCGCGCCGCCTATCACGCCTACGATCAGTGCCTCTGAGAGAAACATCTTGAAGATGTCGCTGCGAACGGTGCCCAGCACCTTCAGCACGCCGATCTCCCGCGTCCGCTCCGTAATGGACATCATCATGGTGTTTGCCACGCAGATGGCGGAGATCAGGACAGCGATACCGCCCAGCGCGCCCAACATCCCCTGGATCTGCCGGGACTGCGTCCGCACCGTCTCCAGCATATCGTTGAGCGAATAGGTGTTCAGCCCCGTGTCCCGGATCAGCTTGACAATACGCTGCACATCGTTGACGTTCTTGACCTTCACCCAAACGAGATCGTAGGTGGGGCCGTTGGCCTTTTCCTCCGCCGTCTTGGTTTGAGTTGTCGCGCCCATGTAATTGGCGTTGGCCTGCGTCATTTCCTGCAAGCGGTCGAAGGACATGAACGCGGCGGTGGCGAAGTTGTTATTCAGGGTAGAGCAGATGCCCGTCACCCGCAGGGTATAGAGATTGCTGGAGGGCAGTGCCCGTCCGTCGGTGTCGGCCTTCGGCTCGCCGGTCAGGCTGGAGGAATCGAAGGTCATGCGGACAGGCACTTCCAGCAGGTCGATGAGGGCGTTGCCGTTCTCATCTACCGCCAGCTCCCAGTCCTTCGCCTTGTTGGAAAGTCCGGCTGCCACATCGTCGGTGAACAGCACCTCCGGATGCAGGTGTGTACCGTCCTCGGCCATAACGCCCCGCTCCGGCGTCAGCATGAAGTTTTCCGCCGTGGTCATGTCAATGCCGTAGACGCGCACCATGTTGACATAGTTGCCGGACACGATATAGGCGGACTGCTGATAGACCGGCGTTACCGCCTCCACACCGTCAATGCCCCGGAACGCCTCCAGTGCCTTGTCGTTCAGCAGTGCCTTGCGCCCGTAATCGCCGGTGGCAGGCGTCACATCGATCTTTGTCAGGCTGCCCAGTGCCTCGATGCTCTCGCGGTACGCCTGCTCATAGCCCAGACCTACGGAGATCAACACCACGATACACATGACGCCCACCGCCATGGATAGGGCTGTCAGTGCCGTGCGGGTCTTTCGTCGGAACAGGTTGGTGCAGCCGTAGCGAAACAGGTCTTTTGGCTTCATACATTCCCGTCCTTATTGCTTCCGTCGTAGGTCAGCGGCTTCTCCCCGATGTCCGGTGCGCCGCCGTCTGCGTCAAAGTCGTCGTCAAAATCGTCCAAGGCAGCGGTGTTTTCGGCACCGGGCCCGATCTCGCCCCGCTTATAGCGGATGATGACATAGACCACAATGCCGATCAGGATGAGCGCAAGGATCGCTATCAGCAGCCACAGCCACCAGCGGCTGTCTGTGCCGTCTTTTTTTGCGTTGGCACTGTTGGCATCTGTATCCGCAGAGCTTTCCGCCACGCTCAGCGGCACGGAGATGTCCTGAGAATACGTCTCGCCGTTGGCGTCCTCATACTGGAGGATCATCTTTCCCACAAACGCGCCGATCTTGGAGAAGCCCACCGTTACATCGGCACTGGTGGAGCCGCCTGCCAGCAGGTCGCCCACATAACAGGGGGTGGAGGCGGTCATGCCGTCGGTGGCCAGCACCCGGATATTCATAGCCTTGGCGCGGCCCATGTTGGTCAGCGGCACGGAGATAGTAGCTTCCTTATCCTTGCTGGGTGTGCCGTATACCTCCGGCGTACCGGCCAGAACATCCATCTTCTGGCTGACCGGCAGCATGATGTTCTGCGCCGCCTTACCGGCTACCGCCTCGGTGGTCTCATAGGTCAGGTTGATGCCCAGCATAGCGGGGCCTACCTCCGCGTCCTGCTTGGCCATGATCTTGTATTTCAGGATCGTCGTACCGCCCGGCTTGATGGAATCGGCATAGGCGGTATCCGTGCCGCCTACGCACAGCGTCAGGCCGGGGGAATTGGTGAATACCAGGCTGGAGATGATTTTCTTGGCCGTGTCATACTTGGAATTATTGATCAGGGTCAGGCGCAGCTCCGTCTCCTCGCCTGCCATCAGGCCGGACACCTCGGTATCGTCCACATACAGCTTATAGCTCTGCACCATCACCGACATAGCGGAGGCGTCATAGCCATCGATCACGGTAAACTGCGTGGAGAAGGAGCCCTCCGCAGGAGCGCTGTTCTCGAAATAATTGGCCTTGAATTTAATGGACTTGTTGCCGGAGGTGGCAAAGGGCGACACCGTGAAGGTGTAGTCCAGATACTTCACCTCGCCGCTGGCCCAGTAGTCGAAATATTTGCCTAAATTGGTGGAGTCGATCACGAAGGGGAACTCGTCCAGCGCGGCAGAGACCACGGGATAGACCGTCACGCTGGTCAGGGTACCGCCCACATTGATCACGGGGATCCGCATGGAGATAGTCTGATTGGGTGTGCCGGTAGGCACGGTATAGGAGCCGCCCGCATTGGTACCCGCCACCTGAAGGCTGCCGAAGGAGGTAGTGACGCCGGACATATTGCCGTTGTCGGTAACGGTCACATAGGCACTGACCTTGAAGGTCACGTCCTCGGTGATAGTGGTGCCGTTCACGGCATCCTCCCGCCACACGGTGGCATTGATCTTAAAGGGCACAGCGTAGCGTCCCTTACTGGCAAACTCGCTGACCTTGAACTCGAACCACACCTCCGCCGTGGAGTTGTAGGACATATCCTTTAAGTGCTGCACATCGCTGGCGTAGATCAGCTCAAAGGGCCAGTTGGACACGCTGGCGTCGGTAGGCACATCGGGGTAGATGTTGATGTTGCGCAGCATGTATTTCTCGCTGGGCAGATACTCCTTGTTCACCGCCAGCGGCAGCACGATCTTCACCACCTGACCGGGAACGCCTTTGGGGGACTGTGCGCCGGTATCCATCAGGATCAGGGCGTTGGCGTCGCTGGGTATGACCTTGATATCCGTGTTGGGCTTTTCGTCTGTAACCGAGACCCCGCTGACGCCGGCGTCCTCTCCGTTTTCGTAAGACGTGTAAGCCTCAATGGTGCTGTCATCTATCACATCCTCTGTGACCTCTTCCGCCATAGCGACGGCGGGCAGCAGGGATACTGTCATCCATACGCAGATCAACAGGGCCAGTACCCGTTTTACCGTTTCTCTTTTCACTGTGCGTTCTCCTCTCCGGTGTGGTGATTTTCTATCTCTATCTTTCCGTCACTGAAATAGACGGTACGATCCGTGTAACACTGCATCTGCGGGTCATGGGAGCTGAGGATGAAGGTGGTGTTCCTCTCCCGGAAGATCTCACACAGCAGCTCCATAACCTCCTGGCCGGTACGGCTGTCCAGGTTTCCGGTAGGCTCGTCCGCCAGCACGATGGAGGGCTCCGTAATAATGGCACGGGCGATACTGACGCGCTGCTGCTGACCGCCTGACAGCTCCGCAGGCCGGTGATCTACGTGTCCGCGCAGTCCCACGCGGCTCAGGGCCTGCCACGCCAGCCAGTTCCGTTCATCCTCCGGTACGCCTCGGATGGCCAGCGGCAGTGCCACATTCTCCAGTGCCGTATACTGGGGCAAATTATTGTAGTTCTGAAAGACGAAGCCAATATAGCGGCGGCGGAACCTTGTCCGCTGCTCCTCGTCCATAGCCTCCAAATGATGCTTGCCTCGGACAATGATCTCGCCCTCCGTGGGCGGCTCAAGACCTGCCAGCATATTCAGCATGGTGGACTTCCCGGAGCCGCTGCGGCCTGCGACACAGACAAATTCGCCCTGCAGCACGGACATGTCCACGCCGTCCAGCGCGCGGACCGTGTTGCCGCCGACGGTGTAGTGCTTCTTCAGCCCCACCGTCCTGATGATCGTTTTTCGTTCACTCATAGTTCTCTCTCGCTATCTCAAATGTGGAGGGCGGCAGCACATAGTTCCGCTCCTCCGCCGTCAGGCCGAATTTGATCTTGATGCGCTCCAGCTTCCGCACCCACGGGTCGCCCAGCGCCCACAGCACCAGAAACGTACACAGCCCATGACAGAAATCGAAGAAGAAGCTGGATAGATAGGCCGCGCCTATCGTCTGCCAGGTAAGGGGACTTACATACCCGATGATGAAATACAGGTTCATGATCCAGCCGTACAGAAAGCCGGACAGAAAACCGTACAGGCACAGTCGCAGGGGCGCATGGTCGGTGAGCTGCCGCACGAAATGCAGCAGGTCGCCCCTGTTCGTATTCTCCGGACACAGCCTGTCCCACAGCTTCGCCGCGAAGTGACGGCGGTTTCCTCCCTTGAATGCACCTGCATTTTGCAGGATACCCGCCAGAAAGCCCACCAGCCCCCATGTGAACATCTGCCACGGCGTCCACGGTCCCTGTCCGAAAATGAAGTTGCTGACAAAGGCGGTCAGCGCGCCGGTAAGAAAGCCCGCCTCCGGCCCGAAGGCCACCGCCGTAATGATAATGATGGCGGAGCAGGGCTTGAAGTTGGGTAGCGGGATGATCTCAAACACGGTGCGGCCTACCACGGCAATGGCCGCCATCACCGCAATCGGCACCAGCTCGCGAGCCTGGGGCTTCTTCTTATCGAATACCAGTATGAAGGGGATGGCGGACGCCAGCAGGAACAGCAGGCCCAGCAGAATATCCGAGTTTAATATGATGTAGTCCCAGAAAGTGCGGGAACCCACCGGATTGACCGCGGGGCGGTGGCTGTGGTAATAGCCGAAGGCCACCATCAGGGCGGGCAGCACCAGAAGGATCACCCACGCGGCGGCTCTGGTTCTTTTGCTGACAAAGAGCTTCGACACGACGCGATCACCTCCTCACAGGTAATGTCCATGGGGAAGTGCTCTGCCGCGATACGGTTGGCGTCGGTGGTATAGAACCGGTTCCCGGCAAAGAAGGCGTGGGGCTCTCCTTCAGAGAGCAGCAGCCCGTCAAACATCAAGGCGCAGCCTGTGGCATACCGGGCGGCGAATTCTACATCGTGGGTCACCACCAGAATAGACGCGCCCTCCCGGCACAGTGCCAGCAGCAGCTGCGCCAGCTCCGCCTTGGCATAGGCGTCCAGCCCCTTGGTGGGCTCGTCCAGCAGCAACACCGTGGCCTCCCGCAGCAGCAGCTTGCCTACGGCAAGACGCTGGATCTCGCCGCCGGACAGGTCGTAGGGATGCCGCGTCAGCAGCGGCGTCAGCTCCAGCCTCTCCGCCATCTGCACGGCCTTGGCTTTGTCCTGTTCGGCACTGTCCAGCAGCTCCTTCTCCACCGTATCGGCCACAAACAGCGACCGGGCGTTCTGGGGCAGCATACACAGCCGCTGACCCTTTGCCAGCTTTACCTTGCCACGATAGGGCTTCCGAAAGCCGGTCAGTGCCTGCATCAGTGTGGTTTTGCCTGCGCCGTTGCCGCCCAGCAGGCACAGCAGTTCGCCCTGATGAAGCGTTACGTCTGTGCCCCGCAGGACATCCTTGCCCTTTTCGGTATAGCGGAACCAAAGCTCCTTGCCCTCTAAAACGGTGGGGTGCTTTGTTTCTTTCTCAGTTTTTGTGTCCTCAGGTACGGTAGCATCTTCCGCGATGGGCAGCAGCCGCTCCAAGCGGCGGCGGCCGTCCCGCACCGTCAGGGGTAGATCGTCCGTCTGCTCCAGCTCGCTGAAGATGCGGACGGCGGCGGGAAGTCCGAAATAGATACGGCTCTTTTCCGCGCTGTCGGACAGCTGCCGCGCGATCTCAGCCGGTGCGCCGTCTGACAGGATGCGCCCCCGATCCATAGTCACCACACGGTCGGCGGCGGGGAATACCTCGTCCAGCCGATGCTCCGTCAAAAGGATGGCTACGCCCAGCTCGCGGTTGATCCGCTGGACGGTAGAAAGCAGATTGCGGGCCGCCAGCGGATCCAGCATGGAGGTGGGCTCGTCCAGTATCAGCAGCCTCGGCCCCATCGCCAGTGCCGAGGCCAGATTCATCAGCTGCTTTTGCCCGCCGGACAGCTCCGTGGTCTTACTGCGGAACCATGTCTCCATGCCGAAGAAGGCAGCCATCTCCGCCACGCGGCGGCGGATCACCGGCACGCTCAGTGCCATGTTCTCAAGACCGAAGGCCAGCTCATGCCATACGAAATCGGTGACGATCTGGTTATCCGGGTTCTGCTGTACGAAGCCGATCTCCGCCGCGGCGGTCAGCTCCGGCAGCTGGGAAAGGGGCGCGTCCTTATAAAAGGTCTCGCCGGCCCTTGCCCCCACAGGCAGCAGACCGGGCTTGGCATGGCGCAGCAGTGTGGTCTTGCCGCAGCCGGAGGGACCGCACAGCACCACATACTCGCCCTTATGTATCTCCAACGAGACGTCGTCCAGTGCCCGCGTGTCAGCCAGCGGGTAGGAGAAGCTCAGGTGTTCAAACCGTAAGAGCGCCATCTAATGGCCTCCTTTGTTTCAAGAATACCGGGCAGGAACATCAGCACGGCGTAAAAGACAAACATGGTATAGCTGGAGTTGCCCAGCAGCACCGGCGTCATGGCGGGATAGAACTCCATATACCCGTGACCGAAGGCGCGGGCGGTAATGCAGATGCCTGCCACCGCCAGAATAAGGCCCAGCGTCCGAGCGTCCCGGCCATCGAAGCGGAACAGATGGAAGGTGGTACGCCGCTTGGCACCGTAGCCCCGGGCTTTCATGCTGTCCGCCGTTTCCACCGCCGCCTCCATGCTCATGGTCAGCAGCACCGACAGGTTCCGCAGGGCACTGCCCAGCCTTTGCAGCAGCCGCGTGCCCTCCTCCTGCAACATGGCCTGCGACTGCCGGATCTCGCGGCGGTTCTGCTGAAGCTGTGGGATGAACCGCAGCGTCATGGTGATCAGCAGCGATGTGCCGGGGAAGGGCTTGCCGAACAGATACAGGAATTTATCCGAGGTCATGACCTCCTGATAGCAGGTAAACCACATAATGACCGCGCACAGGGAGCAACCGGACACCAGACCGTAGCACACGGCTTCCAGTGTGTACCACAGGTGGTTGATGGTAAAAAGCATGGTCACGCCCCGATGGTTGAATAGCGGATTGGCGAGGGCGATCAGCAGAAACATAGGCCCCACAAACCGCATGGTGTGGCCGTAGGCCCTCCAGCCCCGCAGCCGGATGGAAAACCAGCTGGCGCCCAGGAACGACAGCACCACCGTGACGGGGTGCATACACCCCAGTGTCAGGCCCAGCACCAGCACGAAGTACGCCATACTGACCGCCGGGTGCAGGTTCCCGAAGAAACGCATCCGGGTATCAGTCATGGGTGTCTTTCCAATCCTGCGCGCCTTCCCACCAACTGCTATCCAGATCAAGACCAAGATCGCAGGTGTAGTTCCACTCAATGACCTCGCCGGGCTTGACAAAGTACACGCCGCAGCCGTAGTTGGGATACCAGTCGTTGACGCAGTACATCCAGCCGCTCCAGCGGCCGCCGTCGAATTCATAAAGGTTGTTGATGCCATCCACATAGCAGCCGCTGGACGTGCCGCCGCGATAGGACATGTGAATCTTATACTTATCGCAGACGTAGGACAGGACGTCGAAAACCGTGTCACCCTCCTCGATCTCCACCGTGGTCACCGGCAGGATCACGCCGGAGGCCGGGACGATGCCCGCCCACTTGCTCTCCAGATGCATACCGTTATTCACCGCCGTATCGCAGCGAATGGTAATGGTGACGGTGTTTTTCTTGCTTTCGGGCTTCTGCTCAGGGGTAGGCGCGGGGGTGTTGCTGTCCTCGCCCTTCTGGTCGTCCTTTTTGTTGTTGTCTTTTTTGCCGCCGGAGTTGGACGGCTTGTTGGCGGTATCCTCCTCCGGGGTGGTAGAAGGCGTCTGGTCTGTCTTATTGCCCTTGTTGCCCTGCGGTGCATCTCCGGAGCCCTGAGCATAGAAATCCGCCACGCTGTCAGGCTTGCTTTGGGACGGGGTAGTTGTTGTTTCCTTTTTGCCGAAGCTGAAGGCCTCTGTAAACCAGGAATACCACGGCTTTTCCTCTTCGGGTTGGTCGGTATCCTCTCCCACATAATCCAGATCCAATTCGCCGCTATTGCCGGCAGTGCCGGTCTGGGCGCAGGCGCACAGGCTCAACAGCATCATAAGTGCCAGCAGGAACGCGATGATATATCTCAGATTCTTTTTCATGTCAATTCTCCTTCAGCCGTTAGGACTGTTGATTTTGAGGATGCGGGAGGGGCCGGCAAACCCCTCCCGCTATGGAAAAGACAACGGCATTTGCCGTCTCGACTTGCCTTTTGCGGATTTGAGGATGGGGGACGGGGCGGCTTAAACCCCGTCCCCCTATGGAAAGCTGACAGTCTCCGTTCAGACTGTCTCGGCTTGACTGGGGTTAATTGCTGCGGATATTGTATCAAGTGCGGCTTCAGCGGAGGTCTCTGCCAAGGTGAGAGCCTTTGCTTCAGCCTCCGCCTTCTTCTTCGCCGCCCATTCAGCCTTAGCAGCCCGCTCCGCACGCTTTTTGGCGGCTTGTTCCCGTTTTCGCTGCTCGGATTGCTCCAGCTTGCGCTGCCGCTTCTGCCTTCGCTCCTCACGGAACAACGGTTCTTGCTTCACCTTTTCCGCCTTATAGCGAGCGGTGTCGCGCAGCTTGCGCATGGAACGAGGCTGCGGCAGCCTTGCCGCCGCCATCGCAGCTGCCCAGCTGCCAAAACGCTGCTCAATAAATGTACCGCCATCCACTTCGTTGGGGGATGGGCTGTGACCCAGCGAGATGGCACATCGGCTCAGATACCGCGCCAGCTGCGGCAGCGGCGTATCTGCGTTTCGCTCGGCAAATGCTTCGTCACGCGCTTCCAGTGCTGCTACAGCCCTTTTGACTATTTGGTTTTGCGCCCACGCCTGAAAATCAATGGGACGTCCGCCGCGTTGAGACATAGTAACACTCCTCCTTATTACGAAAAAACGCCGGACAAGCCCCTTCTCAGGGGATGACCAGCGACATTTTGGCAAGAAAAAACGCTGACAAAATCCGTCAGCGCACGCTCCTGCCCTCGTCACAGCGAGAGAGCGCCACTGTGTACCAAAGATCCTTGACCGTGCAATTCTCCTGCCCTCGCGCCACAAGGCTTTCGCCTTTCGTACATGATCTACCTTCTCAGAAGCTTCCTCCCAATGGCGGTATTACCCAACAGCTTTCGCCGCTTCGACCATTTCCTTGCGCTCACAGTGCCGTCCGCAGAGGGTTTCTAACCCAAATTCCTTTTAGGCTGCTGCCTGATCTTTTGCATATAAAAAGATCTTTACGACCAACACAGCCACACGGTGTCACCGGATCATATTTACTTGTCTGATGCAAATGAATGATGCTGCTGCGGTTTGTGCATACTGCAAAGTGTCAGCACACGCTCTGGGTATTTCGTAAATCATATACAATTCACGACAGAAAAGTTACCGCAATTCTATTTTTCACTATACATTGACTTGCTAAAAAAGTCAACAAAAAATGCAGAAAAATTGTGAAAAAGCAAGAACCCTCTGAATTACAATTCAAATTGCTTCATATTGTTTCCATCATCTGGAAGTTCAAAAGAAAGGATACCACGGCATCTTGTTTATTGCCGTCACAAACACCGTCAGAAAGAAGGGAAGATTACTATGCCACGTCGCGGAGAGAACATTTACAAACGGAAAGATGGCCGGTGGGAGGGCCGCTATATTCGTGGCCGAACACCTGCCGGCAAGGCGGAATATGGGTATGTTTATGCCAAGAGCTATGCCGCCTGCCGTGAGAAGCGGCGAAGGATGGAAGATGCGCTGCCACAGAAGCCTATGTTGACAGGTGAAATGTCGGTATGTCAGGCAGCAGAATTCTTCCTGTCCGAGCGCCGCGGCGCACTGAAGGCCTCAACGATTGGGCGTTACGAGTATATGATACGGCACTATATTGTCCCTGAAATTGGAACGATCCTGCTGCGTGATCTGACGGCGGAAAAACTTTCTGTATTTTTTTCGCGGCTGCAAGATAGAGGTTTGTCATGCAAGAGCACAAGGGATGTTGGCGTGCTGCTGAAAACAATTTTCAAAGTTGTGAAAAAGAAATGCCATTGCGACTGCCCCGGCCGGGATGTGGAGCTGCCTGCATATCGAAGCAAAAAGGTCGAGGTATTTGCTGACCACGAAATAGCCGCGCTGGCGCAGAAGGTATTGGATGCACCGGACATCACGGGACTTTGTGTCCTTCTAATCCTGAACACCGGGCTGCGCCTTGGTGAGATCTGCGCTCTACGCAAAAGTGACATTGACTTCCGTTCAGGCTTTCTGCGAATTGAGCGCTCGGTTGCCCGTGTGCAGGATGCTTCCGGAACACATTTGGTGGTTCAATCCCCTAAAAGCAGCAGTTCTGTACGTCTTGTGGCAATTCCCAATGATATGCTGGAGTTGTTGAAAACAGCCACGCAGAATATTCAAAAAGATAACTACCTGCTGACCAATACGAACACGCCAATGGAGCCGCGCACACTGCAATACCGGTATCGGAAGCTGTTGGAACGCTGCGGTACCCGCTATCGAAATTTTCATGCTATGCGGCATACCTACGCGACACGGTGCATGGAAAGCGGCGTGGACATCAAGAGCCTCAGCGAGCTTTTGGGCCACGCCGATGTTCGGACGACACTGCAGACGTATATCCATTCTTCTCTGGCTCATAAAAGGCAGGCTGTTCAGAGCATATGTTTCTTACCCATGGAAGGGGCGAGCAGCGTTTTAATTCCGTCAAAAATTCCGTCAGAGATCTCAGCAATTACCGTGCCGCCAAGCAAAACAGGGACTTGTTTCGTGAATTGTATATGATTTACGAAAAACGAGCTTTTCCTCATGCAGCCGTAGGCACAGATGCCTACGGCTTTTTGTTTTGCAGGCAAGGCGCGATCCGGCTTGCTGCGTCGTGAACAGGGGCTAATCATCCTGTTATCAAGACCGTCTGGGATAGAACCGCTCGCCGACCCACTCTGCGGTCAGCTCTTTCGGATGCAAGACCAGCGTGGGCGTATGGCTTTCCACAGCAAAAGCAAAGGCTCTGTTTTCCACACTGTCCGTTGCTGACAAGTCCGTATCATGAACACATAGTACCACATCGGCAAGGTCGATGATCTTCCTATAGGCTTGCAGCTGTGCATCCGGCGTACCCACGGGACACACGACCGAAATATGGGTGCATTTTTCCAGCATAGTAAAATAGCGTTCCCGCAGATACGGCGCCCACTTTGTGGCTTGTTCCTCATGTGGTGTATAGCAGAAAAGCATCAGGCCTTGGTCGGTGGTTTCCCGCAGACCATTGACGATTTCGGCTGCGTAAAGACCTACGCCGCAGTCGCAGGCGGTCAGAAACTGTGTCACACCGCGCTGGCGCAGCGCCATAACCTGCTGCGCCAGTTCGATTTTCATTTTCCGGCAGCCACTATCTTCTTCATCAAACCCCCATGGAAAGCGCATGGGTGCTTGCCCTATGACTGCACAACGGTATATACGGCAGCCTTCTTCCAAAGCAGTCACACCCTCACAAAGATTATTGTCGCAATAAATAATACGACAATAATTATTAAAATGCAACGATTTTCCAAAGTATAATAAACGAAAAATCTAAGGTGGTGAAGTTGTGACAGATATTCTTGAAATCATCAAGCAGAATCGTGAGGCACGGGGATGGTCGGAATATCAGCTTGCTGAACGCTCTGGCCTGCCACAGTCTACCATCTCCTCGTGGTATAAAAAATCTATGACGCCATCGTTTGCATCGCTTGAGAAGATCTGCGATGCTTTCGGTGTTACATTGTCGCAATTCTTTGCGCAGGACGACATTCGTGTGGCTCTGACTCCCGCGCAGCGTGAGATGTTGGATAAATGGAATTGCCTGACATCCGCGCAGCAAGCAGCGTTGGCAGCACTCATGGATACGATGATATGCAATCATGCCGCAACACGAGACGATCTTCTTCTGATTGATGATAGAGGAAGATAGCTGATCGACCAGCCGGTTCAATATCTTCAATGCGCTCCAAAATCCTTTGAGGGAATTAAAGAAGCTCTGACAAATGTGTATCAAACAGACGTGGAGATTTCCACGTCTGTTTTTCTATCCGGTAACAAGGGAAAACTACGGTAGATACAGGGCGTCCGTTGACAATCCTGTGCGGTTAGGGTATGTCTCTTTCGTGAGCGGCGACCGCACTCCTTTACCTGGCTCGCTTTTCCTGATAAAATTTAAAATAATTTGAAAAATATGTAATATTGGCTCCTAAAAAGGTAGTTAATAGATAAGAGGAAAAGGAGGATCGCCGCCATATGGATGACAAACAAATTATACGCCTGTTTTTTGAGCGCTCAGAGCAGGCCATCACTGAACTGTCCCAAAAATACGGCGACCTGTGCATGAAAATCGCCAGAAGCATTCTGAACGATCATCAGGACGCGGAAGAATGTGTGAACGACGCCTATCTTGGCGCATGGAACAGTATTCCTCCTCAATCCCCCGACCCGCTGAGATCCTACATCTGCCGTATCGTTCGCAACCGCTCTTTGAAGAAGCTCCGTACCAATTCCGCGATAAAGCGGGGCAGCCAATTTGAGGTCTCACTATCCGAACTGGAGGACTGTATCCCCGACAGCTCCATGGATGAGCAGCTCTCGATAAGTGAACTATCTGCGCAGATCAACGCATTTCTCGCTGTCTTGCCCAAAGATGACAGACTCATGTTTGTGAAACGCTACTGGTTCTCAGAATCAATATCCGAGCTGGCTGACGCATTTGGCATCACCGAGAACAACGTGTCTGTCCGGCTCAGCAGAATACGCGGGAAACTACATCAATACCTGAATCGTAAGGAGGCAAACATATAATGGATCGGAAAACCGACAAGCTGGTGTCAGCCATCGGAGATATTGACACCGTATACCTGGAAGAAGCCCTCGACTTTAACCGCACAAATGCAGGCCGGAGAAAACGCACCCGCTTTCCCAAATTATCTGCCGCGTGTGCGGCGGTGCTGATCATACTGGGCGTATCCGTGACCGCCTTCGCCATCAGCCGAATACCGCTGTCGTGGCGCGACATCTTTTCCTCCGGTCAGACCGTCATCGGTGACGCAGACGAGGCACCGGTGATCTCCCAACAGCAACCGCAGGCCGCAGCCACGGAAGAACTGCAGATCAAGGTGGAAAAGGTGATCTCTGATGAACGAGCCCTTTATCTTCTCTATTCCGTAAAGGCAAATGAGGGAGCCGTCCTTGACCAAACAGGGAAATTTGCCGACTTCGAGCTGTATTTTCCCGGTAAGATGATGTCCGGCGCTTATGTGTCTCGCTTTTTGGAGCGGAAGGCGGGCGTACTGGAGAATGAATTGGAGGGCGTCGTATACGCCGACTGGCAGCCGGGCGACAGTGCCAACGGCCTTGTGATGAGTCTCACCAACTGGCAGGAGCAAGAACTGTTCAAGGATGTAAAGGTAGACTTCAACGTGGCGGAAATGGTGGAAAATACCGGTGAAAACGCCAACTTACCGCAATGTCTGGATAGCTTCGCCAACGGAACATCACGGTATCGGTGGCAGCCAGGCGATGCGGAGGTAAAACTACCCTACGGCGGCGCGTCCATCTGCAATGCCGGTTGGGAAAACGGTGTACTCCAACTGGTCATGAAGGGCCCGGCGGAGGAGAACGAATGGACAGCCCCGGAGAACTGGTATTTCATCGACACACGGACGGGTGCTGTCATTTATCCGGATCCCAGCGTTCATTTCAGCCCCCCTTCCGCGTTTGACCCCGATGCGACCGATGCCGACTGGTGCTATATTTGGGAGTTTGTGACCATTGATAAGGAGGCACTTCCTTACCTTGAAATGCACTGGGGCGGAAAGGAGATATATACCACTGTGTTGCCGGGAAAATGGAAGGTCACTCTGGAGGAAACGCCCGTTACCATTGCGAGCGAGGTGCTGGCAGAGAACGTGCCCCTGACCTATGGCGGGGAGGAACTGACGGCGGAGCGGATCGAGTGCTCCAAGCTGTCCGTGGCAGTGTATTTCGCCGACTATGTGGACTCTACCACCGGCATTCTCGGCGCGTTCAGGGTATTTGACGCGGACGGCAAACCTATCCCCTGCGATTGGAGCTTCACAGCCGACCAAGCCGACGATAGTTGCATGATTTGGACACGGTTTGACGAGCCAATCGAGCCTGAATGCATCTGCCGGTTAACGTTCAACGGGGAGACCGTGTTTGAAAGATAGGCGTTTCGCATTCGATTGCAGTGATTATTATTCCTTTTTGCCAAGAATTAGAAAGGGGGTGTTTATGCTCGACACGAATGTAGGTTTAATCGCTGATGATAAGAATACACGCATCTGATAGAATGAGAAAGGAGTAATTATGACAATGAAGATCAAGCGATTTATCAGTTCTATTTTGACAGCAGTTTTGGTTCTCTCGATATGTTCTGTTTCGGCCTTTGCTGTTACCTCGGAAGACACCCAGAATTGCGTTGTCAACGATGATAATCCGTTCGCCATTGTGATCCGCGATGCCGACGGGAATATTGTCGAAACCTATTATCAGACACGCACACTATACGTCAACGGGACTCAGTATAATATTCCCGCAGGCGGAACTTTGACAACGTATCAGTACGATACCTCAATTGCGTTTTTTGCGGGATTTTACTTTATCCATCCCGATTATAACGGCTACGCTACAACTCGAAATAGAAGCGTAACCGTAACCATTAGAAATGCTTCCTCTGTCGGCGGTACAAGGCATTCCGTATACACAGGCACATTCAGCACCAATGAGGAAAGCAACACAAGTAGTGCATACTATGAAAGTGGTATTCAAGCGGGTTGCTCGTGCATTTCAATCAATAAGATGTCGGATTCTTCCAGGTCTTTTTACGATGCCGTGTATAAGAATAATAGCACCAGTTCGATGACGATTTCGCTTCTCGTGGGCAGAGATTAAACAGTGGTAAGATTTATTCAATGAGCAAGAACAGCGTGGGCGGGGTTTGCCAGTCGGTCTGACTGCATGGTTCGCAATGCAGCCTATTACATATTATTATGAATGGATAAGCCGGTTCTCGCGGCGAAGAAGCGTTTTCCACCTGTACGCCCCGGCAGCTTTCCGCTACAATGACCTTGTACTTGAGGTCATTAGGCATTGAGGACGGAGCAGCGCAGGCACGGGATGGGCGATCATGTCCAGCGGAGATATCAGCGTGGACATGACCCCGACAAAATCTTGAAGGGGCGAAACGCAAATAAACCGATAAAAAAAGATGAAGGGTGTATCAGCTGGTACATCCTTCATCTTTTTCGCTATTCTTCTTTTGCTAATGTTTGCGTATGCAGGAACGCATCCATCAGCATTTTCCCATCCTCGCGGTCACTCCACCAGTACGGGCGCAGAAACAACAGAGCATTCTCCAGCCAAACATAATCGTCCCTGGTCAGTGTATGACTTTGAAGCCCTGCGCTGATCCTGATATACGATTCTCTTACTTTGGCACTGGCATGGTCACGGACAAGATAGCCGTTGAGAAAGCCGGTGATGACAGATATTTCCTCATCCGTATAAAACATGGCGTCCCTCCTGAATTCAATCACACAGGGCAAAGTATAGCATATTTTCTTTGCATCCACAAGCAGTCTTGTACAAACCGGGCTTCCTCTGTGTCAAGGCCGCCTTGAAAAGTGCCGGCGTACCGACTTCGTGACACTTTTGTGACACTTTCTCCGCACTTTTGCGGGGGAAGTCAAAGGCTTCTTCTGATATGATACAGACAAGGTTGATACACGACCTGAATACTTCAAAGAAGGAGCGTAACATACCATGAAAAAGAAAACAGTTTGGAGCCTTTTACTGGCATTGGCAATGACGGTAACGGCCATCGGAGCATCGACTGCGGCATTTGCCGCTGCGCCCAATCAGGCAGAGCCGCAGACCCTCATCGCTACCGAAAACGAGGATGCCATTTGGGATCAGATCGAGGCACTGGAGGAAAAAAGCGATGCCGTATTCCAGAGAAATGAAGCACTGTGGGACAAGGTAGACGAGGCCTGCAATGCCTTGCCTGATGACTACGATTTCGAGAACTTTGACGAGGCAGCGTTCATCCGCAACATGACTACGCTGACGGAGGCGGAGAAGGAAACCCTTTTGAATGACATCAAGGAGCTGAACGAGCTGGACGCCCAGATGGAGAAGCTGTATGGACAGCTGCCCGCCTGCGACAATATGCCGCTTTACGAGAAGGCACTGGAAAAGGCCGACCCCAAGGTG
>ERZ772867.995-NODE-995-length-35490-cov-6.474277_pt1 | contig 35490 bp, 28 predicted proteins | sample MGYA00511341_ERZ772867 | MGnify/ENA primary metagenome ERZ772867 (study PRJEB29015, sample SAMEA2737707) | human gut metagenome | biome: human gut; feature: human-associated habitat; material: faeces | place: China | collected 2012 ... | reverse complement strand
ATGCTCCGGGAGTTCGTGGATTTTGCCAATGTATTCAACTAACTCTCAATTTACATCTCTAATGGAACGTGAAGGAATCGCCGTCCTCCACGATGCAGATCATAGTCTTGCCGGCATTGAGGACGATCTCATCACCATTGTCGTCGTAGTACCTCGTGGCACCGTAATCGGAGGTCTTCTCCCAATTCACGTGAATCCCCCGGCCGTTCGTAAAGAACCAGCCGTCTCTCGTGGTGTCGTGGCATTGGAATGCCAGGTATCCCTCGCCCAACTCTTCATAAAAGGTATTCTGTACCAGAATATTCTTGAAAGTCAGCTGCTTGCCGGTCAATGCATCGATATGCGGTCCGTCCGTACTGCCGGACAGATGCTGGGAACGATAATAGAGACCGTCATCCTCATTGAATTCAAAATAACATCTGGTCAGAGGGTAACACCCTGACATATCGATATAAGTGGCATCCTTGGCCTTGGAACCGTACTGCCCGAGCGTATTTGGCTCAGCTTTCGTGGCAAAACGGAAATGCTCTTCGTCGGACAGCCCACGATATTCCAGACTGTAGCCTTTTTGGCCGATCACCCGCAGCAGACCGGCCCCGGAAGCATAAGCATTGTGAGGTTTGTTGCGATCCGTGGTGCGGAAAAAGGCTCCTTCATCCGTGCCGGAGGTACCGTCGATATCCTGCGTGTCCGGCTGTGCCAGCAATTCATTGATGAAAAAAGGCCCTCCGAAATGCACCAGAAACGCATCCCATTCAAATGCCCAGTAGGCATAATAATCACGCAGACTCCGGATGTTGCCGATCTTGTCCAGATCCTCCCAGCCTTCATAGACTGCCATCATACGCGTCATGCGGTTCTCAACATTTGCTTCATAGAGAATGGAAGCCTCGGACAGACTATATTGAGGGATCGCGGCAGCCTCATTGGGGATCATGACAGCGATAGGGCGCGTGGCAGCGACATCGGCATACACCCATTCATTGGTGAGACGACTGCGCACCATTCCCTCAGCGGGTGCCACCGAATCATCTTCCACCACGATCGTCACAGGATCCGGAAGCTTGTCATCGGGATCCGTCGAAGAAGCAGGACTGTTGTCCGGCAGGATCGGACTGAAAATATTATCGTTATTGTTCTGTGCGCCGCAGGCGGTCAGCAGCAGAGAAGCGGACAGCAGAAGCGCGGCGGCTCTGTGCCATGTCCGTTTTTTATTATTATGAGAAATCATGTAAAAGTCACCTCGACCATAATACGGTATTTACCAAAAGCGTTACCAATCAAAAAAATCCATCAAACCTTATCCCTGATCAGATCGCAAAAGTATAAATGATCACGCCGCAGAAAATACCTAACAGCGCACCCATGAGTACCTGCAGAGGAGTATGTCCCACGAACTCCTTCAGCTTGTCATGAGGGGAAATCTCGCTACGGCCCATATCCTCGAAGATCTTCATCATATCATTCAGCACCTGTGCCTGAATACCGGTCTCGCGGCGGACTCCCATGGCATCGTACATCACGATGATCGCCAGGATCAGAGAGATGGCGAACTCGAAACTGCCGGCGCCGTATTCGTAGCATGTCGCAGTGACCAGTGCACATACGGTAGCGGAATGCGAACTGGGCATTCCACCGCTGCCCACCAGACGCTCCGCCACGAATTTTTTGGAAATGATCAGATGGATCAGAGTCTTCAGGATCTGTGCCACGAACCAGCCGCAGGCTGCAGTCAGAAAAATATGATTACTGAAAAATTCTTCAAAAAAAGTCATAAATAACCTCGTTTCTGCCACGCCCCGTTTGGAAGGACAGGCATATATAAATTCAGTATAATCCAAAAGAAGAAAAAAGTACAGTGCCTGGCTTGAAATGATGTGGGAAGAATGGCTTGAAATGATGTTGAAAGAAACGTATAATAGTGTCATGTGGATTCTTATAACCAAAGCCTAAGGAGACCAGTAATGAGCCTGTTGAGTGTAATAGTGCCCTGTTATAATGAAGAGGAAAGTGTAGCCCTGTTTTACCGGGAACTGACGAAGAATGATCCTTTTTTCAAGGAAAAAGAAATAGAACTGGAGCTGCTGTATATCGATGACGGTTCCAAAGACGGTACTGTGCGGGAAGTGAAAAAGCTGATCGAGCAGGATCCGCGTGTGCATATTATTTCCTTCTCCAGGAATTTCGGAAAAGAAGCCGCCATGTTCGCCGGACTGGAAAAGTCTCGGGGAGACTATGTGGTCATGATGGATGTGGATCTGCAGGATCCGCCTTCCCTGCTGCCGGAAATGTTCGAATATATCTGGCAGGGATATGATTCCGTGGCTACCCGCCGCGTTACGAGAAAAGGGGAGCCGCCGATCCGCAGCTTTTTCGCCAGAAGATTTTATCATCTGATGAAGAAGATATCCCATACCGAGATGATGGACGGTGCCAGAGATTACCGCCTGATGACCAGACAGATGGTGGATGCGATCCTTTCCATGCGGGAGTATAACCGTTTTACCAAGGGAATCTTCGGCTGGGTCGGTTTCCGTACCAAATGGCTGGAATATGAAAACGTGGAACGTGCCAAGGGAGAGACCAAGTGGAATTTCTGGAAACTGCTGGTATATTCCATAGACGGGATCACTGCTTTTTCCACAGCACCGCTGCTGATCGCTTCTTTTGTCGGGATCCTGTTCTGCGTGATCGCTTTTCTGATGATCGTATTTATCATTGTGAGGAAGCTGATCTTCGGTGATCCGGTCTCCGGCTGGCCTTCCCTGGTGTGCATTATCCTGATGACCAGCGGCATCCAGTTCTTCTGTACCGGTATTCTCGGACAGTATCTGGCGAAAGCCTATATGGAAGTAAAACGCAGACCGATCTACCTGGTAAAGGAAGAAATCTAAGCATTTTGCTGTTACAAAACAGGGGGTAAATGTAACATTTTTGCTTTCTTAACTATATTTTAACGGAAAAAAGTCTTTTCAAAAAACGACAGCTATGATACAATTTCTCTGTCAGTCACGGTAGGAGAGCAATACTCGACAAGTATAAAGGGGGACTTGTTTTGGATATTGTAGCAGTAAAAGATTCTGAACTGGAAAGATATGTAACTAAAATCATGCTGGAGATAGGGGTGCCGGCGCATCTGAAGGGTTATCACTACTTACGTGATGCAATTATTTTGTCAGGAAAAGATATGGAAGTGGTAAGCAGCGTTACCAAACTTCTGTATCCTACGATCGCAAAACATTTCAAGACCACAGACCAGAAAGTGGAACGCGCCATCCGGAATGCCATTGAGGTATCCTGGACTCGGGGAAATGTGGAGACATTTGAGAAAATATTCGGATATTCAGCAGCCAGCGGAAGGAACAGACCGACGAACAGCGAGTATATCGCACGTATCGCGGACAACATCCGACTGGATTATAAGGCTATGTAACATATTGAATTTATTCTTTTTAAATTAGGAAAGTTAACGTTTCGATGCAGTATTCTTTCTTACACACTGACAGGGCCGCATGCCGGAAGAGATTTACGGTATGCGGCTTTTTTATGCTTTTTCATGCGTGCCACGTAATATTTGTCAAGTCCCGATAAATATGGTAAGATGATAACGATTCAGAGCAATAGAGAGCCTGCCCGGATCCACGGAGCGGGCACCGGGAGAAAACATGACTTTTCGGATATCGGATTTACTGATCAGAGGCTGTCTGATCATCATCGGGCTGACGGAAGTCGCCCATTTGGCGGGCTGCCTGCTGGGGTGGTCTTTTTTGGCTGTAACGGAGCTGCTGCTGGCGGAGATCGCCGTAGCGGTGCTTGTATTGATCTTGTCCGGTCTGATCGCACATAAAAACAGCATTATCGGAAAACCGGCACCGGAGAACAGCAAAACGAGCGGAAGACAACAGATTTTGACAGTAGTACTTGTATTTTTCATTCTGCTGCAGGTGCTATGGATCCTCACGGGAGGACGTGTGTGGACGGACGGCGATATGACGCTGGAGACCGTCAATACCTTCCTAAAGGAGAACAGCATCTATACGGTGGATCCCCTCACGGGGGAACCGTATACACAGGGCATGTCTTTCCGTCTGAAGCTGCTGTGCCTGCCTACTCTGTACGGAACCATCAGCCGTTGGAGCGGTATGGCCCCTGAAACGGTAGTATACCGGCTGATCCCCTGCCTGACTTTATGTATGGGATACCTGGCTTACGGCAGGCTGGGTGCCGTGCTTTTTGAGCATAATAGAGAAAAATGCAATATCTTCCTGATCATAGTGGGAATACTGTTCTGTGCAGGAGCGTACATGCCCGGCGTGGATGGCTTTGATATTTTCTACGGAGGTTTCCGGGGAGTGACGATCCGTGCGGCGGTGCTGCTTCCGTATCTGTTTTCGTGCCTGTTCGAGAGAAAATATCTCGGTGCGGTGCTCTGTATCCTGGCGGAAGCCTGTATGGTCTGGACACTGTACGGCGCGGGAGTGTGCCTGCTCGTGACGGTGGCATGGGTGGCATTACGGTGGCTGTGGACAATGTGCAGCCGCAGCGATCCTGAGAAAACACAGGCTGTGAAGACAGCACCGGGAGAGGAGGACGCAGAATGATGACACTTCTGAAGTCCGCTACGAACGGATGGCTCGATTATACGCAGCATGGGAAATATGCAGCATTGCTGCTGGCAGCTATCCTCTATCTGGGGTATTGCCTGTGGAAAAGCAAAGCAGCAAGGAACGGTGGGAAGCAGCCGCTGTTCTATTTATATGCGGTGCTGATCACGCTGGCCTGCATCTGCCCGGTGACAGCGGTGATCCTGATGAAATACCAGACCGCGTTTTATTCCTATGTATGGATCTGGGCAGCAGTGCCCCAGACAGCACTGATTGCCTGGGCATGTACGGAGTTCCTGTATACCCTGTGGAGAGAAAAAAGTATCCGGAATGTGGCAGCCACGTTGCTCCTGGCGGGAATTGTGATCCTGAGCGGGAATCCGGTATCGGACCGGACCGGTTCACAGCTGACACAGGTGGAACAGCCCCGGGAGGTGCTTGGGCAGCTGTCGGAATATCACCTGGAAGAGAGCGGAGAGACGGAATATAGCCTATGGGCTCCGAAGGAGATCCTGGCGGCGGCCAGGGCATACAGTGCCGATATCCATCCCGTGTATGGGAGAAGCATCTGGGATGCCGCGCTGGGAAGCTATTCGTACGACACCTACGAGACATGGCAGGAGGACCTGTATCTGTGGATGAACCATCTGGAGGAGACCGGTGAGCCGGAGTATGTCCGCACGGAGGAAAATACCGGTGAGCGGACCATTGATTTCAGAACCTGCCTTGACAGTGCGGCGGCAGCGGGAGTAGACTACATTTTACTGCCGGGGGATCTGCCGGAGGATACCGTGGAAAAATTGCAGGAGACCCTGGGGACAGACACAGAGCCGAAGACCACAGCAGGATATTACCTGATAGAAATCAGATAGGAATCAGATAGGAATCAGATAGGAATCGGATAGAAGCCGGATAACAACCGGCTCAGAATTCGGATAAACAGAAGGATTGCAATATGGAACAGGATTTGATCAGTATAGTGGTACCGGTATACCGGGCGGAAAACTATATCGAAGAGACACTTGACTGTGTGCGGGCCCAGACCTATACGAACTGGGAGCTGCTGTTAATAGAAGACTGTGGGCCGGACCGCAGCAGACAGCTCATCGAAGAATATATCCGGCGGACCGGAGACCGGCGGATCCGGCTGCTGACCCATCCCACGAATCTGGGAGCCGCCAGGGCACGTAACCTGGGAGTGAATGAGGCGCAGGGACGCTACCTGGCCTATCTGGATGCGGACGATCTGTGGGTACCGGAGAAGCTGGAGCGGGAGCTTGCTTTTATGAAGCAGCAGAAGGCTGCTTTTGTGTTCACAGGATATGAATTCGCCGACGAGAACGGCATAGGAACGGGGAAAATAGTCCATGTACCGACGACCATAAATTATAAGGAAGCCTTGAAAAATACCACGATCTTCACCAGCACAGTAATGTTCGACATGGAACAGCTGTCAAAAGAAGAGCTGCAGATGCCGCAGATCAAGAGTGAGGATACCGCGTTATGGTGGAGAATACTGCGCGGGGGTACTGTGGCTTGTGGTTTGGATGAAAATTTGGTAAAATATCGGAGAGCGGGGAAATCCCTGTCTTCCAACAAGATAGAAGCTCTGCGCAGGATCTGGAATCTGTATCGTAAGGCAGAGGGAATGTCTGTGCCGAGCAGCGCCTGGCATTTCTGCTTCTGGGCAGTACGTGCGGTGAAGCGCAGAATATAGGAGGAGTTTGTGTTGAATACAAACGGTAATTATTATGTGAACAGATTGCGCAGAAGGGAATCCTTCAAGCGATTGATCAATATAGGACTGTCGGCGATCTGCCTGTTCCTGGAAATTGCCCTGTTTGCATACATGTGGCAGTTCCACTTCCAGTTCCAGCTGGTAGATCCGCTGCAGAAGATCTGGTACCGCGGTTTCCTGCTGGAGAACGGTATCTACAGTGTGATCCTGATCTTTTTCTCCGTGACCTACGGTGGAATGCGTCTTGGTTATATGAAAAATACAGAGATCATATTTTCCCAGGTGTTTGCGACACTGATGGCGGATGTACTGATCTATGCCGAGCTGTGTATGATGGCGCGTAGTGTGTTCCCGCCGGATATGTTCCTGCTCATGGTCGTGCTGCAGATCGTGGCAGTGATCATCTATGCCAATATTGCGAATAAAATCTATCGTACGGCGTTCCCGCCCAGAGAACTCCTGCTGATCCATGGGGATCGTCCCATCGCGGATATCTGTAAAAAGTTCGAAAGCCGTAAGGATAAATACAAGATCACGAAATGTGAACATATTAGAAAGGGCGCGGCAGAGCTCTGCAGGGAGATTCTGAGTGATTATCAGAACGGTGAGATCACCGCTGTCGTGATCTGGGATATTAATGAGAAGGACCGCAACACCATACTGAAATTCTGTTATGCGCAGTCGATCCGTGTGTATGTAATGCCGAAAATATCAGATGTTATTTTAGTAGGTTCCGAGGAATTACATGTATTTGATACGCCGATCCTGCTGACCAGAGAGTATTCCCTCAGCATGGAGCAACGGTTCATCAAACGTTCCATTGATGTGATCTGCTCTCTGCTCCTGCTGGTGATCACCTCTCCGCTGATGCTCCTGACGGCACTGGCCATCAAGCTGTATGACGGCGGCCCGGTATTGTATAAGCAGGTGCGCTGTACCATTGGCCAGAGAGAGTTCTATATCATGAAGTTCCGCAGCATGCGCACCGATGCGGAGAAGGACGGCGTAGCACGCCTGGCACAGAAAAATGACGACCGCATCACTCCGATCGGAAAAGTGATCCGCAAATGCCGTCTGGACGAGCTGCCCCAGCTGATCAACATCCTGCGGGGAGATATGTCCTTCATCGGCCCCAGACCGGAACGCCCGGAGATCATTGCCCAGTATACCGAAGTCATGCCGGAGTTCGCCTTCCGTATGAAGGTGAAGGCGGGGCTGGCAGGGTTCGCCCAGGTATACGGAAAATACAATACTTCTCCGTATGATAAGTTAAAACTGGATTTAACATATATCGAAAACTATTCGGTATGGCTGGATCTGAAGCTGATGCTTCTGACACTGAAGGTACTGTTCTGGCCGGACAGCACGGAGGGCGTCGAGAGTGAACAGGTGACGGCCTTCAAGGCAGAGTATGATGGCCGTGCGGAAAAAGACGATAACTGATCTGATCGTATGGGAATATGACAATATGGGAGGAAGCCTCATGGAAGCTGGCTATGGTAAGGAACCCTTCGATCTGCGGCTGCTGCTATTGCGGCTGTGCCGTAATCTATGGAAAATACTGGCGCTGACGATACTGGGTACGGTGTTGTTCGGCGGCGGTTATTATGTTAAAAATGTGTTGCTGCAGCCCGATCCCGGGTATGCGGCTTCTTCCACTTATAAGGTGGAATATGTCGAGAACCCCAATGCGGCCGGTGCTTACTATATCAACGAAGCCACCTGGAACAGCCTGCTCCACACGGGAGAATTCCTGGACGGCGTGGAGACCCATCTGCAGGAAGCGGCAGAGCGCGGAGAGACCGGTGCTGCGGCAGTGCTGGAACAGGGCAGAGACCGCTGGACCGAAGCTTTGTCGGCTGCCCTGCCTTCCGATTTCAGTATTCCGGTGACGAAGGCTACGACACAGGATCCCGCGGAAAGCATTGCACTGGCGCATGCCGCGGAAGAGACCATGTGCGGGGAGTTCGCAGAGAGTATGCCGGAGATCACGCGGATCAAAGTGCTGGATCACGGAGACCTCGCAGAGGCAGTGGTGCCGGATGTGCGTCCGGTACGGGCCGTGATCCTGGCGGCGGTGTTGTCCTTGTTTTTCGTAGTGGTGATCTTCCTGTTATGGGAGCTGTCCCGGGACAGCATCTGGCTCCCGGCCACCCTCCGCAGACGGTATGGATTACACAGTCTGGGTACAGTGGAAAGTACGGGATTTGCGGAAAATGTGAAATATCTGCTGGAGAAAGCGGATGCCCATAAGATCGCCGTCTGCGGTGCTCTGCCGGAGGCAGATCCACAGGAGGCCGTGGACAGACTGCGCGAGCTGCAGACCGCCGGTAGAGAGCAGACCAGCGGCAGAGTGCAGCCCATCGACAGAGAATGGATCGCAGTTCCCAGTCCGCTGCTATGCCCTGAGAGCGCAGAGACTCTGCGGGCGGCGGATGTGGTCTTGTTGGCAGTGCCGGCCGGAGCGACGGTGGGTAAGCGGTTGGAGGCTGTGCTGGAGTATCTGACCGCACAGGACTGTAAGGTGGACGGAGCCTTTTTATGGAATGCGGATGAGATCCTGATCCAGAGCTATTATTTTCTCCCTATGATTGGTTCCGATACAGCAGATAACGATATGAATACGAGAAATGCAGAAATGGAACATACAAAGACTACCCAGGCAGAAGGAGAGCAGGCATGAAGGTAGAAGTACTGGCATCGGTAATGAACGCTTCTCTTTGTGAAACCGTACAACATATGAACCTGCAGTCCGATGCGGTGATCATCAACCAGTGCGACAGACTCGGGCAGGAGGAAATGCAGATATCCCAGGAAAACGGAGAGGCACGAACCATCCGTTTCTATAGCTTCCCGGACCGGGGCATCGGCAGAAGCCGGAATGAAGCCATCCTTCGGGCGAGAGGGGACATCTGCCTTTTTTCGGATGCAGATATTGTGTATGAGGACGGATATGAAACGGCGATCCTGGCAGAATTTGAGAAAAATCCGCAGGCAGACATGATCATTTTCAATATCGAAGTTGAGGAATCCCGGCGCACCTACCACATCACGGAGCGGAAACGAGTGCACTGGTACAATTGCGGCCGGTACGGAGCGGTGAGCTTTGCGGTACGCAGGGACAGCCTGCTGGCATCCGGGAGCACCTTCTCCCTGCTGTTCGGCGGCGGAGCGAAATACAGCAACGGTGAGGACAGCCTGTTCCTGGCGGAGTTCCTCCGGAAAGGCTATAAGGTCTATACCGCGCCCGTGACCATCGGCAGAGAGGAAGCGGGAGACTCCACCTGGTTCCATGGCTACAATGAGAAATTTTTCCATGACCGTGGTGTACTGTATCACTATCTGTACGGAAGGCTGGCAGGACCGCTGGCACTGCGGTTCCTATATGCCCATAAGGGGACATTGTGCAGTGAGGTGACGATAAAACAGGCGAAGCATTGGATGCGGGACGGCATCCGCGAAGCAGGAAAGCGCGGCTTGGCCTGAACCGCGGCAGACATCGCAGGAGAATACGCGCGAACCGCGGCGGACATCGCGAGAAAACACGCCGGAAATTTAGACAGACATCGTAGGCAGGAAGGGGGTCCCACATGGAAAAAAGTGCACTGGTATATATTGTATTAACACTCGTAACGGTGGGCTTCGGCTTCTGCGTGCGCAACAGCGCCTACACGGCAGGATACCTGTCGGGCAGGCGGATGCCTGGAGCACCGGTGGGGTACGATCGTCAGCAGGCGAGGAACCTGGTGGCGGAGACCGCCGTATTCTGCCTCCTGGCGGGAGTCTCGGCCTGCCGTATTGCGGTGGGTGGTGACTACTGGGTCTACTGGCTGAAGTTCCAGCTGATCGATCAGGGACGCCATGTCTCCTATGAAAAAGGCTTCGTCGGGCTGGTGAAGCTGTTCCACTGGATCTTCGGTGAGGGCTCCTATCTGCCGATCTTCGGATTTTTTTCGCTGGTCACGGTGTTTTTCTTCCTGAAAGCACTGCATGATCAGGCAGACTGGTACGTATTATCCCTGTTTTTACTGCTGACCCAGGGCTTCTATTTTAACAGCATGAACTCCGTGCGGTATTATTTTGCACTGGCGCTGGCCATGTATGCGCAGAAATATGTACTGCGGGGCGAGTATGGCAAGTTCATCCTCTGGGTGCTGCTGGGATGTACGATCCATAAATCGGTGCTGCTGATCATTCCGGTCTATATCGCAGCAGATCTGTTGTCGCGGGTACGACTGAAAAAATGGCACTACGCAGTCGGGCTCCTGCTGATCTTATCCCTGATCTTCGGACAGGGCTTTTATCGGAATCTTATTTTTAAGTTTTATCCCTATTATAAGGATTCCATGTTCGACAATGGCCAGTTGTCCTATGTGAATATCGGAAAATGCCTGGCGGTGCTGATCCTGTGCCTGATCTACTGGAAGGCCAGTGTCCGGGATGATCGCAGGAACCGTTACTATTTCTATCTGAACCTGGCGGGACTGGTGCTCTATACCTGTGGCTCCTTCATCCCGGAGGTATCCCGTGTGGCCTATTACCTGATCCAGTCCCAGATCTTTCTTATCCCGGGCGTGTTATGGAATGCGAAAAAGGGATGGTTCCGCAACCTGTGCATTGTCGGAGTCGTTGCGGCATATCTGCTGTATTTTGTGATGCTGTTACGTGGCATGTACGATGTGGAGATCAGATTGCTACCTTACCTGAATTGGATATTTAATTAAAAGAGGATTTGATTTATGAGAGTACTGTGGGTCTGCAATATCATGCTCCCGGTGATCGCCGAGGCATTGCATAGAGAAGCTTCCAATAAGGAAGGCTGGCTGTCCGGACTGCTGTCGCAGATCGTGGACCGGGAAGACACCGGCATGACGCTGGCAGTGGCGTTCCCGGTTCCTGCGGGGGAAGAGATCCCACAGAGTTTTGTAGTCCGGGTGCAGGGGGAACACCCTGCCTGTGTCGTGGAAGCCACTTCTGCTACGGAAGCTGCTTCTGCTTCGGAGGGGGGCGGTGGATATCTCGTCAGATGCTACGGCTTCCATGAGGATACCGTGCATCCGGACCGTTACCAGCCGGGGCTGGAAGAAGAACTGCGTAAGATCATGGAAGATTATGATCCGGATGTGATCCACTGCTTTGGTACGGAATATCCCCATACGCTGGCGGTCTGCCGTGTCTATCCGCATCCGGAGAGGATACTTTTGGGGATTCAGGGCATCTGCAGCCTCTGTGCGGAAGCCTATTTCGCCGATCTCCCGGAGCGTGTGACGCGCAAAGTGACCTTCCGGGATCTGGTGAAACGGGACAGCCTGCTCAGCCAGCAGGAGAAATTCGCCCGCAGAGGTGTGATGGAGAGAGAAGCTATCGGTCTGGCGGGAAATATCACCGGCAGGACAGCATGGGACCGGGAGGTGACCACCGGGTGGAATCCCGCAGCACAGTATTATACTATGAATGAGACCCTGCGCGCTTCCTTCTATGAAGGCAGCTGGGACCCGGAGCACTGTGAACCTCATAGCATCTTCGTCAGCCAGGGAGATTATCCGCTGAAGGGCTTGCATTATCTCCTGAAAGCATTGCCCGGGATCCGTAGGAAATTCCCCGATGTGCAGGTGTATGTGGCGGGAAATGATCTGACGGCGTACCACACGCTGAAGCAGAAGCTGAAGATCTCCGCCTACGGACAGTATCTCCGGGATCTTATCCGGGAGGGGCAACTGGAAGACTGCGTGCACTTTATGGGGAAACTGACGGAACAACAGATGCGGGAACGATTCCTGCGGAGTCACCTGTTCCTGTGCTGCTCTTCCCTGGAAAATTCGCCGAACTCTCTGGGAGAGGCGATGCTGTTGGGAGTACCCTGCGTCAGCACGGAGGTGGGCGGGATCCCCAGCCTGTTTGACGGCGGAAGGGACGGCCTGTGGTGTGAAGGACACCGGCTGACAGAAACGGCTGAAATCAACAGAAATACGTCAGATGCGGCTGGAAGAAAAAATAACATATGCAATTCAAAAGAATTAAAAACAACAGAATTGGAAAATATTGTAAAATCCATGGAAAAATCCATTATTGAAATGTGGAGTTCCCCGGAGAAAATGTTGGAATACTCTAAAAATGCAAGAGAACATGCAAGAAAAACTCATGATAAAGAGAAAAATTTTGCAAAATTGCAAGAAATCTATGCAAAGATAGCGGAAAGGCAGGGCTGAGAATGCAGGTGGTATTCGTTTCTAATTATTTTAATCACCATCAGCTGTCCTTCTGCGACGCCTTGTATGAACTCCTGGAGGGAAGCTTCTGCTTTCTGCAGACCCAGCCCATGGAAGAAGAACGGGTGAAGATGGGGTGGCAGGCCGAGGAGAGACCGTATGTGCGCTATGTACAGCCGGGCGGTACGACTACGGGCGGCCCGGAAGCATTCATGGGCAGGAATCCAGACGAAGAGACTGCGGGCGGACCGGAATGGCGGCATCTGCTCCTGACAGCTGACGTGGTGATCTTCGGTGGATGCGATGACGAGAGCTACATCCGGGAACGCCTGGCGGCGGGAAAACCTATCTTCCGCTACAACGAGCGGCTGTATAAAGAAGGACAATGGAAAGCCATCTCTCCCAGAGGACTGCTGCAAAAGTATAAAGACCACACCAGATACCGCAAGGCACCGGTGTACTTCCTGTGTGCCGGAGCCTATGTGCCCTGCGACCTGGGGATCATTCATGCCTATCCGGAAAAAATGCTGCGGTTCGGGTATTTCCCCGAGACCAGGGAGTATGCGCCGGGGGAACCTTTTTCACGCAAGAAAAAAGGAAGCATCCTGTGGGCGGCGCGGATGATCGACTGGAAACATCCGGAGCTGGTAGTGAAGACAGCCGCTTATCTGAAAGAACATCTGAAAGAGATTCCTTTTCACATTACGATGATCGGCGGAGGAGAACTGGAGGAAGAAGTACACAGCCTGGCAGAAGAGCTTGGCGTGACGGATAAGATCACCTTCGCAGGCTTCCGGAGTCCGGAGGATGTCCGGGCCGCTATGGAGGAATCCGAGATCTACCTCGTCACCAGTGACCGGAAGGAAGGCTGGGGAGCGGTAGTAAACGAAGCCATGAACAGCGGCTGTGCCGTCGTGGCGGATCATATGATCGGAGCGGCTCCCTGGATGATCCGACAGAGGGAAAATGGGATCCTCTATCACGACGGTTGTGAACAGCAGCTACAGGAATACGTTGCAGAGCTGCTGCAGGATCCGGCAGAGTGCCGCAGACTGGGAGAAGCGGCGCAGCGGACCGTCCGGATGGAATGGAATGCACGGACCGCCGCGGAGAGACTGGTCAGACTGTGTCGTGAGATGGGATTTCTAACCGGTGCCCCCGGTACCACACCTGCAGAGCCGGCACTACTTGCACCCGGTCAATGCCTTCCGGCACCGCCCGTCCCGGCACTGTGGACAGACGGGCCCTGCTCCCCTGCCCCGGTGATCCCGGAGCGACAGATGTATCGATATTTAACGGAAAGAAATGAAGAGGACAGAACGTGAACAGTAATGAGACCAACCAGCCGCTGATCAGTGTGATCGTGCCGGTGTACAATATCATACCTTATCTGCCCCGCTGCGTGGAAAGCCTGCAGAAGCAGACCTATCCGGAGCTGGAGATCCTGCTGATCGACGACGGCTCCACCGATGACACTCCGGCGCTGTGTGACCGGCTTGCGGAAAATGATCCGCGTGTCCGCGTCTTCCACAAGGAGAACGGAGGTCCCTCTTCCGCGAGGAACTTCGGACTGACGCAGGCCGCCGGAGCATACGTGGGATTCGTGGACAGCGATGACTATGTGGATGCCGATATGTACGAGCGCCTGTACCGGGCGATCGCGACTACACATATGCCCATTGCTCAGGCAGGCAGGGATGAGATCGATCAGGACGGCAACATCTTGCAGAACATCTGCGAACCGGTATCCGAAGAACAGGTGATCCCGGCAGAGGATTTCTTAAAAGAGCTGCTGATGCACCGGGGAGACTGCTCCTTCTGTACCAAGCTGTTGCAAAAGGATCTGTTCACAAAGGAAAAATTCCCGGTGGGAGCGTTGAACGAGGATTTCCACCTGCTGGTGAAGCTGCTGACGGATGAGGAGAACATCGTTCCCGGGATCGCGTGCATTCCGGGTCAGACTTATCACGTATTTTACCGTCCGGACAGCAACACCAGAGATAAAAACCGCTTCTCCAGAGTGTTCGCGGACAACATCGATAACGCGGATATGGTACTGCGGCTGGTGGAGGCGAGATACCCGGAGCTTAAGGAGATCGCCTTCCGGTTCGGTGTCTTCCAGAGACTGGACTATATGCTGCATATTCCCATAGCACAGATGACCGGGGACAATGCGTTCTACCGCAGCGTCGTGAAGAGCCTGCGGAAGGGATGGTGGCGCGCCATGAGAAACCCTTACCTTACGAAAAAGAATAAGTGTTATCATACACTGTTCGCCATAGCACCGAAGGGGATCCGGGTGCTGCACAAGAAACTGAAGCACATATGAAGAACACATATTCAAAGAAAGAATTGAGTTTCATGAAAAGAAAACTAGCATTTCTGGGAGCCATTCTCCTGGTGGCATTCATATTTACCTACGAGGGCAATACTTACCGGACCCATGCGCTGGACGAGGAAGATCAGGCATGGATCGACGAGGCCGGGGAAGCATTGCAGAAGATCGTGGAAGAACGGGAAGTCATGGCACTGGTCTATCTGTGTGATGAGCTGCCGATCCGCTCGGAAGCGGATAACAGCAGTGCAATCGCAGGCACCGCAACCAGCGGACAGATGGTGGAGATCCTGGATGTGGCCGTGGATGAGGACTATCAGGTCTGGGAAAAAGTGTCCGCGGAGATCAGCGGTAAGACCTATGTAGGATACATCCCCAGAGATCATCTGGCATGCTCCGACGAACGTTTTCTGGAATGGGAAGAACTGTATGGCATGAATCCAGGAGCGGAAGTGATGCTGGCAGAGGAAAATGCCACGGGCGTCTATGCGGATATCGAAGAGTTCCCGGAGAGCTACCGCCCGGCATTGCAGGCGTTGAAACAGCAGCATCCCAACTGGACTTTTGTGCGGCAGAATACGGGACTGGATTTCCAGACGGTGGTAAACAATGAATTACAGGGCGGAAAAAGTCTGGTCTATAAGAGCTACGGGGACTATTGCAAGGAAGGACAGCACAGTCCTAACTGGTATTTTGCATCGGAGGATGTACTGAAGTTGTATATGGATCCGAGAAATGCGTTACAGGAAAACGCTATTTTCCAGTTTGAACAGCTGACGTACAATGAAAGCTACCACACAGAGGAAGCTGTTAAAAATTTCCTTGAGGGAACTTTTATGAACAGCAGTCAGAACGCGCCCGGAACGGATATGAAGTTCTATCATATTTTCTGGACCATCGGTGCGGAGGAGAACCGTCAGGTCAGTCCGTTCCATCTGGCAGCCAGAGTGCTGCAGGAACAGGGACAGGGCACATCACCACTGATTTCCGGTATTTATCCCGGCTATGAAGGGTATTATAATTATTTCAATGTGGGGGCCTCCGGAAGCACCAACGAACAGGTGATCATCAATGGATTGAATTATGCCAAAAATAATAACTGGAAGGGAGCCTACTATTCCATTCTGGGAGGAGCGGAAGTAATCTCCGCGAATTACATACGGAAGGGTCAGGATACCTTATATTTACAGAAATTCAACGTATCCCCCACAGCCAGCAACCCGATATATACCCACCAGTATATGCAGAACATCTCAGCGCCCACCACGGAAGCCCTGAGCATCAAAAAACTGTATGAGAGTGCCGGAGCACTGGAGAATACCTTTGTATTCAAGATCCCGGTCTACGAAAATATGCCGGCAAGCCCCTGCCCGATGCCGACTTCGTCTACCAACGTGGTATTGCAGGTGCCGTCGGGATATGATGCTGCCGCGATCTATGTGGACGGTGTCGCCTATACTCCGCAGGTGCGGAATAACCGCCGCATCGTTACCCTTCCGGACGGAAATGCACAGGCAGCAGTGGTCTATCGTTATAATGCCAACGGTGCGCCTATCGGCATGTATGTCTGGACCATGGAATACCGTAACAATGCCTATGTGGCGACGGAACAGCCGGAGCTGACAGATCTGCTGACCTACCACGGATTTTCCATCCGTATCACCGGAAAAGCGGGAATTCGTTTTAAGACCGGTATCAGTACCGACCTCAGAGCCAGATTACTGAACGGCGGTGTAAACGGCTATTCCCTGAAGGAATATGGAACGCTGGTCATGAACAATGCCAACCGTGCCTCCTATCCCATGATCAAGGGTGGTGAAAAAGTCATCAGTGGACTGGCCTATGGCACGAACGCTGACGGTTCCCATCAGGACAGCATTTACGAGACTGTGAGCGGAAGATACCGTTATACTTCCGTGCTGGTGGGACTTCCCTCCAGCCAGTACAAGGTGGAATATGCGTTCCGCGGATACATAATACTGAACAAGGACGGCAGAGACATTACAATCTACGGACCGGTACAGGCCCGAAGCATTTATGCACTGGCGGAAATGGTTCTGAACATGGGAACTTACCAGCCGGGATCCGCCGCAGATACTTTTCTGCGGAAGCTGATCAGCGATGCACAGTAACAGTCTGCCGGCTGTCGGCCATCGGAGAACGATCATAGAATTTGATAAAAACAGACAGGACAAAAAGATGAAAAGAAAAGCAACAAAATTCATGGCACTGGCCATAAGCACGGTACTCGTCATTTCCCTGACGGCCTGCGGAGACGGCAACGGTGGGGAAGTAGAGGATGTGGTGACCCCGGTGGAAGCACAGCCGATGCTGTCCGAACTGGAGCTGGAGATCCTTAATCTGGAAACCAAATATAATAAAGGAGAATTCACCGGAGCAGATTACCTCGCACTGGCAGATGCCTATAGCAGAGCAGGCGATATCCGCAAGCAACGGGATATGCTGGAACAGGATTACCGGCTTTACGAAGATGCGGATGCATTTTCCACATTGCAGGGCCTCAGTGTAAATCTGGAGGAAGAGACGGAAGAGATCCGCAGCCGTGCACAGGAAATGTTAAATGATCTGGAACTGCCGGAATATCTGGACGAAAGCGTGAATCTCATCGACAGCGGCGACTGGTTCTCCACCATGATGCCCAAACTGAAGGAAGGACAGCGCAGCTACTATCTGGAGCGGGATGCACAGCCGCTATTCTATGCGCAGGTGGGATATACCGGCGAGGGACAGCGTTTTTCCAAAGTGTGGTATACCGGAAGTGAGACAAAACGCTTCCTGAGTCAGGAAGGAACCATCATCCGCCTGGTGACCGTGACTTCCACGGTGGCAGGGGCAGAGGATCCGACTTCGACTGCGGGAACCGATACAACAGCTGAGACGGCGGACATTCAGGACACCGCCACCCCTCGGGCTGCCACCCCGGCAGACATGGGTGCCTGGAACGGTACTTTTGAGTCCTGGAGCGTGGACTGCGCTACCGGCAGCATTACCCATGAACAGGGTACCATGCAGAAGGGTGTGCTCACCGGTGACTACACCTGTGACGTACATGCCGGAGAGGGCGGACTGGATGCATTTTCTCTCTGGAACAACCGGGAAGGCATGGAATATATTACTTATACCGGCAGTTTTGATTCCGAGGGAAAGGCGTTGGTAGAACAGCCCTCCGAGGAAATCCGGAAAAAACTGCTGGAAGGAACAGATGATACGGATCTGATTCTCTACGCTTATGATGCGACCGGCGAGAACTGCCTTTGGCAGGGAACCGGTGCGGAGACTTCCGTGGCGGATTATCGATTTGGCGGGGAGCTGATCGGATTGGAGACCCGGCCGGAATATACCTCCTATGAGGTGCCGGAGACTATGGCAACGGATGACGACGGAACAGGAAGCACAGGAGAGACAGGCACTGAAAAACCCCAGATCCGCATCTTTGACGGAGAAATCCAGTGGTTCGACGGAAAATACTGGGTCAGCGCAGGTAATGTGAAAGAGATGGCAAAACAGGATCCTTTTGCAGCATACGAAGAGAACCATGATACGGCAGCACTCGGAGACACAGCGGGAACTACCGGAGGCGATACAACAGACGGAAATGCCGGGCAGAGCATTACCGGAGGCAATACCACCGGAACAGCTGGCGGCAACAAAAATTCCGGAACGATTCAGAAGCCCGCGACAACCCCGAAGCCTACGACAAAGCCGTCCACCCCAAAACCCGGTACCACCAAACCTTCTGCAACTCCGGCACCCACTGCAACTCCGGTACCGGCGGTAACCCCGGCACCGGCGCAGAGCAATGACAACAGCAGCTCCGGCGGCAGCAGTGACAGTGGAAGCACCGGAGGAGACAGCGGCAGCAGCGGCGGAAGTGACGTGGATATGGAGTGGACACCGGATCTGTTGTAGTCCCGCGCATGCGATAGATCACATTGGACTGTTCAGAGGCAGCCCGGAAAATAGTGGATAAAAAGATACATATTGAAGGGTGCTGCACAGAAAAGTGAAACATTTGGAATGAGGAGGATTTATTCATTGAAATATCCATGGAAACAGAAGATATTGGAATCGAAAAAAATAGAGCTGCTGCTGGTGGCATTGCTCCTATTGGCGGCTATCGTCATCCGGGCATACCATTTCGGAGCGCCGCCCATCGGCGTACATCAGGACGAAGCCATGGCTGCCGTGGATGCCAAAGCACTGGCGGACTACGGTACAGACCGTTACGGAATGCGGTATCCGGTGCATTTTACGGCGTGGCGTACCAGCCAGATGAGCGTATTACTGTCCTACTGCATGATCCCGTTTATTAAGCTCCTGGGATTCTCCACGGTATCCACGAGACTGCCGATGCTGGTGATCAGCTGCCTGGGACTGCTGGCACTGTACCTCTTCGGCAGACAGCTGGCCGGCAAATGGACCGGCATGATCGTGCTGATCCTGGGGACCATCAGCCCCTGGCATTATATGCAGAGCCGGTGGTCCTTTGACTGTAACCTGTTCCCCCATGTGTTCCTGATCGCGGTCGTACTGCTGATCGCCGGACTAAAAAAGAAACCGCTATTGTACCTTTCCATGGTGATGTTCGGACTGTGCTCCTATGCCTACGGAATTGCGGACTATTCGGTACCGCTGTTTTTACTGGTGGTTGCTATTTATCTCCTGCGGCAGCAGGCAGTAAATTGGAAGGAGCTGGCAGCCTGCTTTGTGCTGTACCTAGTGATCGTGCTGCCGGAATTTTTATCCATGCTGCTTACCCTGCTGGGAAAGCCCGGAATCGAGACACCGCTTTTTACGATCCCGTCGTTCCTGTCCAGTAACCGCGGTGATGATATTCTGTTCGCTAACTTCTCCTGGAAACAGCTATGGGAGAATATCGTCTGGACCTTTACCACCACCTGGGGCTCCGGGGACAAGAGCGTGACCAACACCATGGTGAGATTCGGCCCGGTGTACTATATCACGGATCTGTTCTTTGTCATCGGACTGGTCAGCATCCTCCGCAGACTCCGGGGAATGGAAAAAGAGGAACGTTACCCCTATGTCGCACTGCTGGTGTGGCTGGGCATGGGACTGTGGGTAGGTATCCTTACCAAAAATGTGACAGTGAACCGTATCAATATCATATTCTATCCGGTACTGATCATCGGGGGCATCGGTATCGCACGCTGCATCCGGAAGGTACACCTCCTGTCCGTACCCATTGCAGCGGCCTACGGTGTGATGGCACTGATGATGGCACAGATGTATTTTGGCAGCTGGGGAGAACTCAGCCGGACGTATTACTACGATCCCTACATACAGGCGCTGAACTACGCACATACCATCGATTGCGATGCCTATTACATCTATCCGGATCCCCAGGGAATCGATGCCGGCGCTACCTTAGGCGAGATCCTGACTATGTACACCCACCAGATCGATGCACATTACTATCAGGGCATCAGTAACGTACAGGACGGCGTGGAACTCCGCCCGTATAAAGAACGCTATCATTATGAAAACGTCACGGCAGAGACCATAGCAGCCAATGAGGCGTCCGGAGAGCGGGTAGTGTATATCGTGGAATCCGGACAGAGAGAGCTGTTCGATCCGGAGAAGTATGAGATCACTTCCATCTATGACCGGTTTTATGTGGTGAAAAATCGATCGAAATCTTAATTTTTTGTGGATTCTTATGAGAAAATTGCTTTTTGCTTCCCAACGTGGTACAATAAAATGACTTATGATCATTATTATGTGTGCCGAGAGGGAAGTAAGAAGATGAAACAGAACTTTTTGAAAATACCCATCAACAGAATTATCGCGTTGATCTTATTAGATATCATGTCTATCGTTGTGGCATCCTTTGCCGCATTATACATCCGCTTTGATTTCAGTTTTGAGGGAATCCCTCAGGAATACCTGATCAAATTTGAAAATATTATTGTCTACAATATCATACTGACGTTGATCTTCTTCGCATTGTGGAAGTTGTACAAAAGTGTATGGCGCTATGCCAGTGCCACAGAACTGCTGAACATCGTATTCGCTACCACCTGTGCAAGTATTGCACAAGCAATTTTATGCTATATTCTGGATCAGAAGATGCCGCGCAGCTATTATGTTCTATATTGGTTTCTGCTGTTCGGAATGACATGTGCTATCCGCTTCAGCTACCGGATCCTGCGTCTGATCAATTCCAAGCGGACGGAACTCAGGACGAAGAAGGACGGCAGCAATGTCATGCTCATCGGCGCCGGAGCAGCAGCGAATGCTATCTTAAAAGAAATCGAGACCAGCAGCTATCTGAATCTCAATCCCAAATGCATTATCGATGATAACCCCGGCTGTCATGGTAAATTCCTGCGTGGCGTGCCTATCGTCGGTGGCAGGGACAAGATCATTGATGCCGTAGGCCAGTATAACGTGGATGAGATCATTTTCGCCATTCCCTCTGCCAATACCCAGGTGAAAAAAGAGATCCTGGATATTTGTAAGGAGACCGGATGCAAGATGCGTACGCTCCCGGGTATGTATCAGTTGATCAACGGAGATGTCTCGGTAGCCAAATTAAAAGAAGTCGAGATCGAAGACCTCCTGGGCAGAGATCCTATCGAGATCAATACCGAAGAAGTATTGAATTATGTGAAAGATAAAGTCGTACTGGTCACCGGCGGAGGCGGCTCCATTGGCAGCGAGCTGTGCCGGCAGATCGCCGGACATCAGCCGAAACAGTTGGTCATCGTAGACATCTATGAGAACAATGCCTATGAGATCCAGCAGGAGCTGCTTCGGAAGTATCCGAAGCTGAACCTGGTCGTGCTGATCGCTTCTGTACGTAATACAGAGCGTATCGAGGATATCTTCCGCAGATACCGTCCGAACATCGTCTACCATGCGGCGGCACATAAGCACGTGCCCCTCATGGAGGTCAGTCCCAATGAGGCGATCAAAAATAATGTCTTCGGTACCTTGCGCACCGCACAGGCAGCGGACAAGTACAGTGTGGAGAAATTCGTACTGATCTCCACGGATAAGGCAGTGAACCCTACGAATGTCATGGGCGCTTCCAAGAGAATGTGCGAGATGGTGATTCAGATGATGAACCGACAGTCGCGGACGAATTTCGTAGCAGTCAGATTCGGTAATGTACTGGGCAGCAACGGCAGCGTAATTCCCCTGTTCAAGAAGCAGATTGCAGAAGGCGGTCCTGTTACGGTGACAGACCCTAATATCATCCGCTATTTCATGACGATACCGGAGGCAGTATCTCTGGTACTGCAGGCGGGCGCCTATGCCAGAGGAGGAGAGATCTTCGTACTGGATATGGGAGAGCCGGTGAAAATCGTAGATCTGGCAACGAACCTGATCAAGCTGTCCGGATACAAGCCGGGAGAGGATATCGAGATCAAATTCACCGGATTGCGTCCCGGAGAGAAGATGTACGAAGAACTTCTCATGAACGAAGAGGGACTGAAGAAGACCGCGAATAAGATGATCTACATCGGCAAACCGATCGAATTCGATGACGAAGTGTTCAAAAAACAGTTGGACAAGATTTATAAAGATGCCTATGCGGAGACGGACAAGATCCGCGAGGATATCAAAGAGATCGTACCGACGTATCAGATGAAAGGATGAATTTAAAATGAAAATACCATTTTCACCACCGGATATTACAGATGCAGAAATTGCACAGGTAACAGAAGCATTGAAGTCCGGCTGGATCACGACAGGACCTAAGACAAAAGAATTGGAAAGAGAAGTAGCAACCTTTTGCGGAACAAGTAGGGCAGTATGCCTGAATTCCCAGACAGCGTGCGCAGAGATGACTTTGCGTTTGTTAGGCGTAGAAGAGGGTGATGAAGTCGTCACCAGCGCATACACTTATACGGCCAGCGCATCGGTAGTATGTCATGTAGGGGCAAAACTGGTGCTGATCGATACGCAGAAGGACTCTCTGGAGATGGATTATGATAAGCTTGCAGAAGCTATTACAGAGAAGACCAAGGTGATCATTCCGGTGGATCTGGGCGGAGTACCATGCGACTATGACAGAATATTTTCTATCGTAGAGAGCAAAAAGGAACTATTCCAGCCGGCAAATGAGATACAGAAAGCAATCGGAAGAGTCATCGTGATGGCGGATGCAGCTCATGCATTCGGAGCAACCTGGCATAATAAACCGGTTGGAAGTATCGCAGATTTCTCCAATTTCAGTTTCCATGCGGTGAAAAACTTCACCACAGCAGAGGGCGGAGCTGTAACATGGAGAGATATTCCCGGTATGGACAATGAAGTAATCTATCATCAGTATCAGCTTCTGTCCCTGCACGGTCAGTCGAAGGATGCTCTTGCCAAGACACAACTGGGAGCATGGGAATATGATATCGTAGGTCCCTGGTATAAGTGCAATATGACCGATGTCGTAGCAGGAATCGGACTGGCACAGATGAAGAGATATCCGGGGATGCTGTCCCGAAGAAAAGAAATTATCGCCAGATATGATGCGGCATTCAGACCTCTTGGAATTGAAACTCTGAATCATTATACAGAAGAGCACAATTCTTCCGGGCATCTGTATATTACCCGAGTGCCGGGGATTACTCTGGAGCAGAGAAACGAGATCATCATCAAAATGGCAGAAGAAGAGATTGCCTGCAATGTGCATTACAAGCCGTTGCCGATGATGACTGCTTACAAGAATCTCGGATTTGATATCAAGGATTATCCGAATGCATATGAGAGATTTGCGAATGAGATCACGCTGCCTCTCCATACCAGATTAACGGATGAAGAAGTGGATTACATTATTGAAAAGTATACGGCAATCGTAAAACAATATCTTTAAGCGACAGGAATAAAATTATGCTGCGAAAATGGGAAGAACTTCCGGAAAAAATGCAAACGGAAGCTGTGCGTCCGTATTATGAATATCTGAATAAAAAAAGAGGAAGCCTGATGCTGAAACGAGCATTTGATGTTATTGTGTCAGTCGTACTTCTGATCGTGTTATCACCGATTGTGCTGGTTTTATCCATCATGATCATAACGGATTCTAAGGGCGGAGTCTTTTATCGACAGGAGCGAGTAACACAGTATGGACGTACCTTCCGCATTTTCAAATTCCGCACTATGGTGGCGAATGCAGATAAGATCGGTACGCAGGTAACTGTGCAGAATGACAGCAGAATTACTAAAATAGGTGAAAAACTGCGAAAATACCGTCTGGATGAACTTCCCCAGCTAATCAATATCCTTCTGGGAGATATGACTTTGGTAGGAACGAGACCGGAGAGCACACATTATGTGAAATATTATACACCTGAGATGTATGCGACACTGCTGCTTCCGGCAGGAGTGACCTCCGAAGCCAGCATTCTGTATAAAGACGAAGCGGATTTGCTACGGGATGCAGAGGATGCAGACAAGGTGTATATAGAAACAGTGCTTCCGGAGAAGATGAAATACAATCTGGAGAGTATTCGGAAATTCAGCTGTATGAAAGAAATCGGAACAATGTTTAAGACTGTGTTGGCAGTAGTTAGGTAGGGAAAATGGTAGACGGATTAGTATCGATTATTATGCCGTCGTGGAATACGGCAAGATTTATCAGGGAGTCGATTGACTCTGTCAGAAATCAAACATATACAAACTGGGAATTACTCATCGTAGATGACTGCTCTACAGATAATACGGATGAGATTGTGGCGTCCTATTCGGATGAACGTATCCGTTATTTTAAAAATGAGAAAAACAGCGGAGCCGCATTGACCAGAAATCGAGCGATGCGTGAAGCAAGAGGGGAATGGATTGCGTTTTTGGATTCCGATGATCTGTGGACAACGGAGAAACTGGAACGACAGCTTCAATTTATGAAGGAAAACAACTATGTTTTTTCCTATCATGAATATGTTAAGATTGATGAAGAGTCCAAGCCGTTGAATATCTATGTATCGGGACCGGAAGTTGTTACAAAACATAAAATGTACAACTATGGCTATCCCGGATGCCTTACTTTTATGTATAGCGCAAAGGCAATGGGATTGATCCAAATCAAAGATATCAAGAAAAATAATGACTATGCTATTCTGTTGAAGCTGTGTAAAAAAGCAGATTGCTATCTGCTGAAAGAAAATCTTGCAGAGTACCGGATTCGTAAGAAATCCATATCACATGACAAATTAAGCAAGAAGTTGAAGAGCCATTATGATCTGTTTCATATGTGTGATGAAAAGGCAGCTCCTGTGGCACTGTGGTATGCTTGCTGGAATATGTTCTATGGTATTTTGAAAAAGAAGAGATATGAAAAGAAAATATAATATGAAAAAATTATGCGTGGTAGGGCATTTTGGATATGGTGAAAATCTGCTCAATGGACAGACCATTAAAACCAAAATAGTAACAGAAGAGTTACAAAAACAGTTAGGGAAAGATGAAGTAGTAACCATTGATACCCATGGCGGTATGAAAGCACTCCCGAAAATAATAGTGGAATTAAAACAAGCTTTTCAAGAATGCAGCAATATTATTATTATGCCGGCACATAACGGTATCAAAATCTTTGTTCCGCTCTGCTGTTTCTTCCAAAAGATCTATAAAAGGAGACTTCATTATGTGGTAATCGGAGGATGGTTACCCAAGTTTTTGGATGGTAAAAAGTGGTTGGAAAAACTGTTAAAGAATTTTTATGGCATCTATGTGGAAACGGTAACAATGAAGCAGGCACTGGAAGAGAAGGGTTTTCAGAATATATACATACTGCCCAACTTTAAACCAATTAAAATCTTATCGGAAGACGAGCTTGTTTTTCCAGTAGATATCCCGTATAAAGTATGTACTTTTTCCAGAGTAATGAAGGAAAAGGGCATAGAGGATGCTGTTGAGGCAATCAAGAGAATAAATGAGAAGTATCGGAAGACTATATATGAATTAGATATATATGGACAGATTGATGAGGAACAGAAGCAATGGTTTGCTGAACTGGAAGATAAATTCCCTGCGTATGTAAAATACAAGGGACAAGTGCCATACGACCAAAGCACATTGGTTTTGAAAGATTATTTTGTACTTTTATTTCCTACCAGATTTTATACCGAAGGAATTCCCGGAACTATTTTGGATGCATATGCGGCGGGAATCCCTGTTGTAAGTTCAAGATGGGAAAGTTTTGGGGATATTATTGATGATGGGAAAACAGGAATTGGATATGAGTGGAACAATCCAGAGGATATGGAAAAAGTATTGATAATGCTGATGCAGAAGCTGGAAATAGTGAATGATATGAAAAAGCACTGTATAAAAAAAGCGCATGAGTATGAACCTCAAAAGGTAATCGGGAAAGTAGAATTAGCATAGTAAAAGGAGAGGAGTAAAATGTTGAGTATAAATAATATAATTATTTTTTTAGTTGTAGTATATATAATTGTTCAGTATCAGAAAAAACAATTGAATAATGTTTGTGTTGCATTGATGGTAGCATATGTTTGTCTTCCGGTGATCAAATTTTCCGGTGAGAGAGGGATAAATTCTGCATATATAGTCACTTTAGTAATATGTGTTTTATTTGGAATACAGTTAATTAAAAAAAATATTATATTTGACAAAATTTCAACCTTGTATTTAGCGGCTATGTTACTAAGTACAGGGAGTGTTATGGTAGGATGGTTAGTCAATGGAAATCCTAAAGCAAGTGATATAATCAATTTTACTGGAATCGGGCAATATATATTAGGAACATATCTTTTTTCTAGATTAATAGCAATTTTTAATTTAAAAAAAGATGAAGTGATGGTAAAAGGAATAAAATGGATTCTTGGGTTGAACATTATTGCGAGCATTGTGGAAATAGCTAGCTGGAAAATAGGTAATTTATTTATAAGACAGTTTTATGCTTACACGGGGAAAGAAGGTCCAATAAATGTAGAAGCAACACGAGCAGGTTTTGTTAGAGTTTTTGGAACTTTTTATTCCCCAAGTGTGTTAGGAGTAATGAGTCTCCTAATCAGTACATATATTTTATTTACAACTATAGAAAAGAATAAAATCATATTAGAATATGTTGTTTTATATTGTTGCGCAGTGGCATTAGGATTGTTAGCATTTAGCAAGTTGGCAATTATTGGAACTCCATTAGTTATGGGAATAAGTATTGTTTATATAACTATACAAGAGAGAAAAATAAAAGTTTTAAAATTAATGTTAAAAATGTGCGCAATTATGTTGCTCTCGTATATAATAGTAGTTTCGTTACAATGGTGTTTAGGATATCATGGGCCGGTAAAATATTATTATAGAACAGCATTTAATATATCTAAAGCTATGGAATCAAGATATGCGAATATTGATGAGCCTAGTAGTGCTGAGTCTAGTAATGATGCGTCAAACAAAAAAACCAGCAATGATGATGAGAAAGAAGGAATAGTTTCTAGTGCTACGCAAATATTCAAAGAGCATCCTATTATTGGAGTAGGTCCCGCACCAATTAAAAATGAATTTTTAGGTGATTCAGAATATATAGGTGTGTTACATAATGGTGGCTTGACTAATTTTGCGATACATTTAATCTTATACAGTGTTTTGGGAATATACTGGATGTGCCAAAAAGGAAATAGAGAGTTATTTACTTTATTAGCTATAGGAATATCAGGAGTTTCCGTAATGGTGTTCAGCTATGGATGTGTAATTCCATTTTTGGCAAGTTGTATAATAAAGAATGAGGAAAATGTTGCAAAACAAAACCTATAATTAAAAAGGAGAATAAAGAAACAAGTTTAATAAATTTAGAAGGTGAAGCAAAAAGATGGGTACAATAGAAAGAGTTCTATGCATTGTAAGTTCTATGGATGCAGGAGGCGCGGAAACTTTTTTGATGAAGCTTTATCGAAATTTAGATAGGGATAAGTATCAAATGGATTTTTGTGTTAATAATGAGAAGTCAGGACTTTATGATGATGAAATAAGACAATTAGGTGGAAAAATATATGTTATTCCTTGCAAATCGGAAAACTTCTTAAAATTTAAACGAAATTTAGCAGATGTCGTAAGCAAGAATGGTTACAAATATGTATTAAGAATTACATCTAATGGTATGGGATTTTGGGATTTAAAAATTGCAAAAGAAAGTGGCGCGGTTAGATGTGTTGCTAGATCAAGTAATTCAAGCGATGGAAATAGCATGAAAGTAAAAATAGCACATTTACTTGGAAGAGCTTTATATCAAAAATATGTCGATATAAAAATAGCACCATCTGATTTGGCTGCCAGATACACGTTTGGAAAAAAGACTTATGAAAAGGGTTTGGTTTATATACTCCATAATGCATTAGACACTGAATTATTTAAGTATAGTGATGAAAAGCGAGAACAGATTAGAAGAGAACTTGAAATTGAAGAAGAAACAATATTGATAGGACATATTGGGCGATTTACAAAGCAAAAGAATCATGATTTTTTATTGCAGATATTTGCGGAAATACTTGAAAAGAATAATAATGCATTATTGATGCTGGTAGGTGACGGTGAACTAAAAGACAGTATTCAAATAAAAGGTTGTGAATTAGGAATCACTGATAAAATTATCTATATGGGAGTAAGAAAAGATATCCCAGAAATTTTGGCAGGAATGGATGTATTTGTTTTTCCTTCTCTATATGAAGGAATGCCAAATACTGTAATTGAAGCACAGGCTGCAGCTCTTCCTTGCATTATTGCAGATACAATAACCAATGAGGCGAACATTACAGGATTAGTCAAATATAAATCGCTAAATGATTCTCCACGAGAATGGGCAGAAGAAATAATAAACGCAGTTCCTGATAGAAGGAAAGATGTGCTGTCTGACTTTAAAAATGCAGGGTATGAAATAGGAGATGTCACTAGAAATTTCGAACAGATAATTTTTCATTGATTAGGTGTAACGTTTTCTTAGAGTAAAGGGTTTCGTTTCATCGTATTGTATAAAAAATAGAAAGTGAATTGCAATAAAAAGACACTTAGGTGGAGGAACAGAAGTGACAACAATTTGGAGCAAAATAAAGCGGGCAATAAAAGATCCCTGTACGAGATTTGGGTATATGAGAGCTTTGGGATTAACAAATGCAATACCAGATAAAAGATTCTTGGAAAAAGAATTTTATTTCGCAATGCATAAAAAATTAAATGTTGAAGATCCTAAAACTTTTAACGAAAAACTCCAGTGGTTAAAACTTTATAATAGAGACCCTAGATATACAATTATGGTTGATAAATATAAGGCACGTGAATATGTAAAGGAAACGATAGGAGAAGAATATTTGATTCCTTTGTTAGGGGTATGGGATAATCCAGAGCAAATAAATTTCGAAACTTTGCCAGATCAGTTTGTCCTAAAATGCAACCATAATTCCGGAACAGGAATGTATATTTGCAAGAACAAAAATGAAATGGATATCGATAAAGTTAAAAAAAGGTTGTGGAAAGGATTAAAGGAAGATTATTATTTATTGCACAGAGAGTGGCCGTATAAAGATGTACCTAGAAAAATTATTGCAGAGAAATACATGAGTGAACCAGAAAAGCAATCGTTAACTGATTATAAGCTGATGTGTTTTGACGGAAGAGTTGAATACAGTTTTACTTGCACAAATAGATTTGGAGAGGGTGAATTGTATGTTAATTTTTATGATAGAGAATGGAATCCGATGCCATTTATACGTAAATATCCAAAAAATCCTGTGGAGATAAAGAAACCTAGAGATTACGAAAAAATGGTACAGCTTGCAGAAAAAGTGTCGCAGGGAATTCCGTTTTTGAGAGTTGATTTTTATGAGTGCGCTGAAAAATTATATTGGGGAGAATTTACATTCTTTCCAGGAGCAGGAATAGAAGAATTTTATCCAGAGGAATGGGATTATAAATTGGGAGAAATGATAACGATTGATAAGCAGATCGTAGAAGACTGAAACGCTTGTTAATGATATGAGGCTATATATAATATAAAATGGGGGACCGAGTAAAATTATTGGAAACGAACGAGCATTAGTATGGTCATGGCAAAGGTGATTAAGAATTACAGAGTATTATTTTACTAATGGAAAAAGAATTCGGTGCATAATCAATAAAGTTCTTCGATATCATTTGAGCGTAGGTATGGACTTCATATTGGAGTTAATATTTTCGATAAATGACTATATATCATGCATTTAGGACAGATATTGGTAAATGGAAGAGCAAAAATTGGACGAGCTTGTGTTATTCATATTAATACAGCATTGGTAGCACGAGGAAATTCGGATGGAGTTCCTAGGTTGGGAAATGATATAGTTATTGGATTGGGAGTCACTATAGTAGGAGATGTTACATTGGCAAACGGAATTGCTATTGGAGCAAATACTGTGGTTAATAAGAGCTTTACAGAAGAGAACATTGCGATTGCAGGAGTACGAGCAAAGAAAATATCAAACAATGGTAGAAGATGTTGGGAAAAAAGAAAGAAGAGGATAACTTGAGAACAAAAAAACTTGCAAGAAATACAATGTCTTCAATGATATATCAGGTGATGACGATTGGCTGCGGATTTATTCTTCCTCGTTTAATGTTGAGCTGTTATGGATCAGAAGTAAACGGAATTGTAAATTCTATTACGCAGTTCTTACAGATAGTCGCCTTTTTGGATCTCGGTGTGGGGGCAGTGGTTCAATCTTCACTGTATAAACCATTGGCGAACAATGATACCCAACAAATTAGTAGAGTTGTGAAATCAGCAACACGCTTTTTCCGTAATCTTGCCAAAATATTGTTGGTTTATGTTGTAGGTCTTATTTTGGTATATCCATATTTAGCAAATCAGCAATTTGGTTTTGGATACACAGCGGCGCTAATAATAGCTATGAGTATCAGTTCTTTTGCACAGTATTATTTTGGCATTGTGAATCGACTGCTACTATTAGCGGACCAAAGAGGATATATTCAGTATGATATTCAAACTATAACATTGATTCTAAACACAATTGCCTGTGCTGTTTTAATGAGATGGAATGTATCTATTCAACTTGTTAAATTGACAACATCACTAATATATTTATTGCGTCCCATTGGATTGAACTGCTATGTAAAAAAAAATTATAAGATTGACATGGACATTACATATGTTGATGAACCAATAAAACAGAAATGGAATGGCGTTGCACAGCATATTGCGGCTGTTATATTAGATGGTACAGATTCGATTGTCTTAACAATATTTTCGACACTATCGAGTGTTTCGATTTATTCGGTTTATAACTTGGTGGCTTTTGGAGTAAAACAACTTTTCGTTTCAATGACAAATGGTATTCAATCATTGATGGGCGAATTGTGGGCCAAGGAGGAAATAAATGAACTCGAAAGTTTTTTCGATTGGGTTGAGTGGACAATCCACACAGGCGTTGTATATGTTTTTGGCTGTACAAGCGCATTGATTGTCCCTTTTATAAGTGTATATACAAAAGGAATCACTGATGCAAATTATATTCAACCTGTATTTGGAGTAATCCTTGTAGTTGCAAATGCGGTATGTTGCCTACGGATTCCATATATTCTTATGATTTTAGCGAGCGGAAGTTATAAGCAAACTCAGAATAATTATATTATAGCGGCTATTCTTAATATTGGACTGTCAATATTGCTGGTTAGGAAGTTTGGCTTAATTGGCGTTTCCATTGGAACACTTGCTTCAATGGTATATCAAACGGTATGGACAGCTTTATATAATGAAAAGCATTTGATTAAACGAAGTATCAGTTTTTTTATAAAGCAAGTATTTGTGGATTTTTGCGGTGCCTTTGTGATTTTCGTTTTAAATAAATTGTTGGGGCAATATATTTCAACAAACTATTTAGAGTGGTGCTGGTATGCTGTGAAAGTTGCGCTTGTTTTTTTGGTCTTTGAAGTTGCAATTAATTATGTTTTTTATAAGGAGAAGATGAAGAAATTGACAGGTAAAATTTTGCTTGTTAGTAAAAAAATAGGAATGAAAGTATTTTGAAACAGAATTTTGATTAACCTTTTTGTTTGACAAGGGGATATAACTACGGCGATAAAATTTCAGTAAGAAAAATATTCACCTTGATGACGGAATCAATGGAGAACACTTTCATGAGTCAGCCGAACTGCTCCGGAGTGAGCTTTCTGGCTTCCGCGGAATTGCGAGACCAAGAGAAATGTCCGTCTCCCAAGCGCTTTGAGAGGAGAAAAAATCCATTCTCCTCTCAGAGGAGTCCTTAGATCCTGCATAAATGCTCCATAGAGTATTTACGATACCCTGATGTCCACCATCGATTATCATCGTAGACTTGATAGAAATAACTACTCTGAGTGAAGAACACTCAGTAAACGCTATGGAGCGTTTACGACACACCGGCAACATTCAGCTAATAAACAATTCAGATAAAGGTAGCGGCAATACACCCCAGGCGAGTAGTCAAGCTACAGAAAATCGATCAAAAGTCTATAGTATCTGAGTTGTATTGAACCACAATATTAAAAGAAAGGAAACGTATGATAATTAACTTCCTAATTATCATACAAAGATAAAATATGAATAACGAAGAAAATGTTGTTGTAATTAAATCTAATAATTATTCATACAGTAAAATCTCTCCGTTTCGACCTAGCGTTAAGTACCCAGAGTATCCTTGGGCAGAACTAGCTAATGAAGATAATAATGTATATGAGATGGTGCGAGAAGGATTCTATTTGTCAGGATATGACAAAAATAACTATGGAACTAGTTCATGGAACCCACTATCAAAATTTATAAAGGCTGGAGATACCGTACTTATAAAACCTAATATGGTTATGGATGAAAACCACATAAAAGAAAATGGAACGGAGTGTTTATATACAAATCCATCTGTAGTGGCGCCGGTGGTAGATTATGTTTGCATTGCACTCAAAGGAAAAGGCAAAATTGTCATTGGAGATGCTCCAATGCAAGAATGTGATTTTGAGAGATTGCAGCAGACTAGCGGTTATGATCGGTTATTGGATTACTATAGGACAAAATTACTAAAATCCGATATTAAAATTGAATTACAAGATTTCAGAGGACTCATTTCTGAACGAGTAAATGGAATTAATCATTCACATGAAGTTGAAGTGGATAGTGTAATTGTAGACTTGGGTGAAAATAGCGAATTTTATAATGAAAGTGAAAAAACTTATAATGATATAAGAATAACAAATTATGATCCTAGTCTTTTGAAAAAACATCATAATGCTGAACGCAATGAGTATTGCATAAATAGGAATGTACTCTCAGCAGATGTTATTATAAATATGCCAAAGCCTAAAACGCACCGTAAAGCAGGTGTAACAATTAGTATGAAAAATTTAGTTGGAATCAACTGTAGGAAAGAATATCTCCCACATCACACAAATGGTGCTAAATGCGAGGGGGGGGATGAGTATCTTAATAAATCTATATGCAATAGACTACTGGATTCACTGCTTGATAGAAAAAACTATTTGCAACAGACAAAAAAAGACTATAGAAGTGCGTGGCTGTTAAACAAAATATGTAGTGCAATATCGAAAATTAGCATTCTTGTTTCAAAGAACCAATTTCATGAGGGAAACTGGTATGGTAATGACACTATTAGTAAAACAATTGTTGATTTGAATAAAATTCTATTTTATGCCGATAAAACAGGAAAAATGCAAAATCGACCGCAGAGAACATATCTCGTTGTAGCGGATATGATCGTTTCGGGTGAGAAAGAAGGACCAGTTGCACCATCTCCTAAAAATGTTGGAATGATAGCTATTGGAGAAGACCCGGTCTGCTTTGATGAGGCTATTGGAGCATTGATGGGAGCAAAGTTGGACTATATAAATACATTAAAGCACGCTAGAAATCCAAAGGGGACTTTTCAAATTACGGGTGAAAATAGTCGCGCATATTTCATCTCTAACGATAAAACACTAAATGGAAAAACGGTGGATAGCCTAAAAAAGGAAGATTTTCTGTATTTTATACCAACGAGTGGCTGGAAAAAGGCATTTAGAGAAAAATATAAAAGCGAAAAGTAAATAAGGATGATTTTAATATGTAATATAATTTGCTGATAGAAAATTGGTTAAAAAAGCTCTGAACACAGAGCTTAAGTTTAATTCCTTATATAGTGGCTGAGTTGTATATGAATGAAGAACGATATATAGTATTTGCGAGAGACACCTTCTTTCGTAAATGTTTGTTTCGGCACTTTTATTATACAACATATAGAATCGAAGGAACTTTCTTTTATGCAAAATCACGAACTTGCTCATTTATAGTTTAGTATGAATATTTTTGAGATATAGTGAATATATAGAAGTAAAATATAATACGATGGGTAAATTGGAAATGAAAAAAGTAAATATCATACTATATTTAATTATAATATATTTAATAATAAGTATAGCTTTACCATTCATTTTTAAGTATATCATTTTTGAATCAACAAATTACTCATATCTTTCAAATAATGAATGGGCTGGATTTCTTGGCAGTTATGTTGGTGGTATTTTGGGCGGATTGGGAACTCTTATATCTGTTTATATTACGGTTAAGGAAAGCCGTATAATGCAGGCGGATAATAAGAAAGATATAGACCAAAAGATTTTAGATGATAAAAAGGAGAGAGAAATACAAAGAAAAATTGATGAGGAAGCGGAAGCTAAGAAGGAAAGAAGAGAGTTTGCAGAGGATATTGCGGTTTATATTGGAAGGTATATTACATATATTTCAAAATATTATTATGCGTCCAAATATGCAGAAAACTTGGATCAAAAATTAAAAACAAAAAACGATTCTTTAAAGAAATCCGAAGAGGAGTTGATAAAAATAGATGCAGAAATAGAGAAAGTAGGATGTAATTCTAATAGATCTCGTAAGTTGCAATTGCAGAGGGAACATATATTAGATAAGAAATTAATTGCAGAAAAAGAATATGAAAATGCACGAAGAAGTAGGGAAAGTAATTCGCTGGAAGGAAATAGAACAATAGCAAATGAGTGTTATTTCATTTTAAAATCTAAATTGAATGATATTGCATCAGCACAAAAATTGATTAGTCAATTGACTGTGCTACATAATGATTGTGTTAAAAATTTTGACATTAACGATGTGTGGTTGATGAAAAATACGAATTTACTGATAGATGAATATAACAATTTTAAAAAAGTATATGAGCAAAAAATTATGGGGGAGACCAGCTATGAAAAGTCAAGCTTAAATTAGCTGGAAATTAGTAAATCCTTTTCGTGGTAAAAATGGGTATCCTTAATAAGGCTCCCTGGTGGGTGCTTTTAACCAAATCTATGATGTGGGTATTCAGATCTCTTAATCGAGGTTAAATTCCACGTTGTCAGTCATCATTTTCCAAATGATTCTGGCGAGCTTGCCGGCACAGTGCCCGAGGGCATTATAGTGAGTCCGGCCTTCAGCCATCTTGGCTTCGTAGTAAGCCTTGAAGGTGGCATTATTTTTAACAACATTGTGAGCTGCATTAACAAGTGCATATCTGAGGACTTTGGATCCACGTTTGGACATTCTGGTCTTCTTAGCCTGAAAGTTTCCAGACTGATAGACAGAAGGATCCA
>ERZ772867.990-NODE-990-length-35620-cov-13.868775_pt1 | contig 35620 bp, 40 predicted proteins | sample MGYA00511341_ERZ772867 | MGnify/ENA primary metagenome ERZ772867 (study PRJEB29015, sample SAMEA2737707) | human gut metagenome | biome: human gut; feature: human-associated habitat; material: faeces | place: China | collected 2012 ... | reverse complement strand
CGGCGGTCGCCGGGCTTGACGGTCTCGCCGATGTGATCCGCCCAGCGCGGGAACAGCTCGGGCGACTTCGCCGCCTCGCCGTCAGAGAGCGACGCGCTGGCCTGCTCGATCATCGGTCGCAGTTCTGCGGCGCGCGCCATGGTCACGACCTCGCCCGTGAGGGCGACCACCGCGCCGACGGCGTTCTCCGTCTCGGTAGGCTTGCCCATCTTGATGGATACCGTACCATCGCGGTGGTCGGTGATGGCCCCGCTCAGGCTGTAGGCGCTGTTGTCCCACTCGTTGACGACCTCTTCGGTCTCGCCCGTGGGCTGTCCGTCCTCGTCGTCGTATTTGGGGACAGTGTCGCGCTGCACAATGCTCCACGGCGTGTTGTCGGGCAGCAGTGCCGCCGCGTCCGTGGTGGTCATCGTCAGGCGGATGTTCTTGACCTCGCGCTCATTCCATTCGCGGTCTTTGAGGATGCCCGTGATGGTCGCGGGGTATTCGGTGTTGTTGACTTTGATGTAGATACTCATATGTGCTCCTTTCTATTGCTGCACGGCGTTCGCTTGCAGCCATGTTAAGAGGTCTCCCGTAGGCGGCTCACTGAATGTGATGGTGCGGTAAGCGTTATTCAACCAGCCTTTTGTGGAATAATACACATCGGTTGACCCGATGGCCCTCTGACCGTACCCGATGGCATAAAGGCCCGCGCTCGGATAGTACCCCATAGTAATGACGTAGCATTCTTGCGTGCTGGATATTGCCTCGCAAATAAAGTCTGCGTTCCAGCTTACCTGCGAGTATGGGATATCGGGCTTTTCGTTGATAACCCACGTCAGCCCGTCGCTGAACTTTATATCATACCTCGTCCCGCCGATAAGCGTCCTGCCTTTCTTGATGCTGTACACAGTGCCGTTGACCATGCACTTGCCGCCCTTAACTTCGTAGGCCGTGCCGTTGATGAGGGTCTTGTGTGCGGTGAGGTTGGGGATGACAACGTTGCCGCTGTCGTCCACGAGGGTATTGGAGGGGAGGATGATGCAGGGGCGGATTCCGTTCGAGTAGGATGCGTTGCTGCTGTCATAGTGGCCATTGGGGCTGACGCGCCACACGTTGCCGCTTTGGTACGGGGAGCGGAGCCACCAGAAGGGGGCCGAGCCGTCCAGTTTCGCAATACGCTTGTTGTTGGCGGACGTGCCGGTTCCAGATTCAAAGTAAGACAGCTTTGCACCGTCAACCGGGAAATACTGGTTGTCGCTAATAGTCCAGCCTACTTCGTAGCCGGACAGCAGGAAAATCTTCGCGGGCAGGCCGTTCGCGCCGTTCTGGTCTGTGCCGTTAGAGCCTCCGTTCTTGCGGTACGGAATCTTCACCTGCTTGATGGCGTCCCTAATATCGCTGTCAAACAGGTTCAGGAACGTGCTGTTCAGATAGCTGTGTATGGTGCTAAACTCGAGATAGTTGGTATCAGAACTGTGCCACTGCCTATCCTCGTAGATGTCCTTCATCAACAGCCAAGTGCCGTTACAGGACTCGTCATACGTGGAGCTCGGTTTGCCCTGATGGACAACCAAGAATTCTTTCCGCACGCCGCCGACGTTGAGGTACACGGACGAGCCGACCGCCAGTGTGCTGATCGCTTTGTTCGCCATGCCTGCCTCCTTAGCCGTACAGCCAGTTGATGGCGTAGTTCTCGGTCGGCGTGGTCTCAACGTTCACGAGTGTCTGCTTGACGATGTTGCCGGATGCGATGTAGTCGCTGCCGCGCGTCGCGGCCACAATGCCGCCCGAGCCGTTGCCCTTGAGGAGGGAGGTGGTGGCGGGGACATTGACGGGGCCTGCGGGGCCCTGCGGGCCGGTCGCACCGGTCTCGCCTTTCTCGCCCTGCTTGCCCTTTTCGCCCTGGTCTCCCTTGGGGCCTTTGATGTTGACCGTCGCGGGATTCGCAAGCCCGCCGTCGTTCGTCCAGCTCAGGTCTCCCGCCGCGGACACAGTGGGCGTAAAGGTCGCGCCTTTTGCGCCGTCCGCGCCCTTCGCACCATCCGCCCCGGCAGGGCCTCGCGGGCCGGTTTCGCCTTGCGGGCCGGTCTGTCCCTGCGGGCCCTGTTCTCCCTGCAGCCCCCTTGGCCCCTCGGGGCCGGTGTCTCCCTTCGCGCCGTCAGCACCGGCAGGCCCCCGTGTGCCCGTGTCACCCTTCGGGCCTTTGAGATTCACGGTCTCAGGATTCGCCTTGCCGCCGTCGTTCGACCACGAGAGGTCTCCCGCCGCGTTTATCGCGGGCGTAAACGTCACGCCGTCGCGCCCGTTCGTCCCGTCCTTCCCCGGCGCGCCGTCTGCGCCGTCTTTCCCGGGCAGACCGTCCGCACCCTTGGCACCGTCCTTGCCAGGGTCTCCCTTCGGGCCCTGAATGCCCTGCGGGCCGCGCTCGCCCGTGTTGCCTTTCGCGCCCTGCAAGGGGCCGTTGTTGATGAACTCGCCGGTAATGCCGTCGAAAATGTAGATGTCGTAGGGCTCCGCCGTGCCCACGCCGTAGGCATCGCCCGCCGCTGCGGTCGCTTTCTGCGCGGCGTCCAGCGCAGCCTTCGTGCCGTAGTAGCCCAGCACCTTGAAGCCGCTGCCGGTCTCCCCCTTGGGGCCTACGGGGCCCGTCTCGCCTTGCGGACCCGTCTCTCCTTGCGGACCCGTCTTGCCTTGGGGACCCGTCAGGCCTTGCGGGCCAGTCTGTCCCTGCGGGCCAGTCTCGCCCTGCAGCCCCCTTGGACCCTCTGGTCCGGTATCTCCCTTGTCGCCTTTCAGCGCGGCAAGCTGCGCCGCCGTAAAGTCGGAATAGGTAAAGGCATCGCCCTTGTCGCCCTTCGGGCCCTTGAGGTTCACGGTCTGCGGATTCGCCTTGCCACCGTCGTTCGTCCACGACAAGTCGCCGTCGTCGCTCATGCTCGGCGTGAACGTCACGCCGTCCTTACCGGCGGCGCCGTCTGCGCCATTGGCTCCATCCGCCCCGGCAGGGCCTTGCGGGCCAGTCTCGCCGGGATCACCCGTGTCTCCTTTGGGGCCGGTTGCGCCTGTGTCGCCCTTGGGCCCCTGCTCGCCGGTATCTCCCTTGGGGCCGACTTCACCCTGCGGACCGGTCGCGGCAACGCCCGTGTCGGCAAAAGCGCCCGCCGCGGCGTCCCACTTGAACCAGTTGCCCGTGGTCTCGTCGACGTATGGCATCTTGGAAACCGCCGTCTCCGCATCCGCCGCCGCCTGCAAAACCTCATCTACCCAGCTTTGGTAGGCCGGAGGCGGCTTGGTCGTGCCGTTTGCGCTCAGCGACGGCTCAACCACCGTGCGCCACGTCCGGCTCTTGGCGATCGCGCCGCCCACGGTGTAGGTGAGCTCGGCCATGCCCTCGCCCGCCTTTGCGGTGTCGGCGTTGCTCAGCGTCCAGATCACGTCACCGTTCTCGCTCTTAATGCTCGCGGGATACGGCGCGCTGTCACCCTCGCGCAGCACCGTCAGCGTAAAGACGCCCTCGCCGTACAGCCGCGCCCAGCTGTCCGCAAGGCCGCGCCAGACGATCCTCTGCGCCTCGTTCTCGCCCTGATGGCCCAGTGGCAGATACGGCAGCTCGCGCACTTCGATCTCTCTCATGCGATCTCGTACCCCCTCTCGTAGCCCTGCGCCGGTTCATGCGTCCTGCCCCAGTAGCGGGCAAAGTTGCCGTAAGCCTCGTTATAGAGCTGGCTCGAATCGGCATACCGGCTGTACTCGCCGTTCTCCGCATCGATCTTCGCCTTGAGGTACAGCACGTACAGCTCATCGTGCGGGGCCTTCACCAGCAGCTCTTCGTCCATGCCGTCCGGATAGCCGGTCGCCATGATCTGCTCGAGCTCTTCCGGCGTCGCCAGCAGCACGTCCGCCGCGATCCTGCCCTCAAGCGCCTTGAGCCATTCGAATTTTTCCTCTTCGGGAAAGGCGTTCGGCTTCGCCGTGTCGGCGTGCTGCATCGCTTTTCTCGGCGTCATGTTCTTCTCTCCTCTCTCAATGATGGATAAAGGCGGGCGCGGGTCTTGTCCCACGCCCGCCTTGGGGTTATTGCCTTAGAGCGAGTTGCCCGCCGCGATACCGCCGATGGCGGCAAAGCGCCAGTCGTTGAAGCACGCGTTGAAGCGGCTGCGGCCGCGCCAGACGTTCGCGTCGGTGTTCTCGTCGATGGTGGAGCGCGCCTCAAGCTGGATGCGGTCATTCCACACCGCGCCGCCGTAGGTCTCGTTGTACTTGCTGTCCAGCAGCACCCACGGGGAAACGCCGTTTGTGATGTAGTGGTTCAGATACGGCCACACGATGACGTTCCAGCGGCCGTACTGATAGTTGAAGGCGTTGTTCGCGCTCACGGGGTCCTTGTCCGCGCCGATGGCCGCGAATACCGCCTTTTTGAGGTCGGCGTTCTCGGGGATCAGGATCGTGTCGGGGGCCACGTCAAGGATCTCGTCGTTGTCGCCGCGGAACAGGTGCATCTTGGTCTCGAGCTTGCCCAGCGTGTCCACGCTGAACGCATCCTTGAAGCAGTTACACTGTTTATCGCCGCTCACCTTGGGCACGTGCTCCTTGGCGAACAGGTTGCTGCCGTCCGCACCCGTCAGGTCGAACTTGACGCCCTTAAAGGTCACGCTGCCGTTGCCCATCATGGCCGCGCCGTACAGCGCCGCGCCGAAGAGCTCGCGCGTGCGCTTGTAAGAGGTCATAAAGGCCGCAGGCTGCTTGCGCATGTCGAGCAGCTTGCCGTCCTCGATCATCTCCTTGGACACGCTGAAAGAATCCTTCCACGTCTGGTACTTGAGGAACTTCTGGTAGCCCTCCTGCATGCCGTCCAGCGGATAAGCGCCGTTCTCGCCCACGGGCTCAAAGCCGCTCATGGCCGTCAGCGTGGTCATCACGTCGCCGTAGTTCTTGGAAGAACCCATCAGGAACAGGTTCTTGAGCACGCTGTTCTGCTCAAATTCCTCGCCGCGCTTTTCAAGGAACATCTTGATCGGCGCCTGGCAGTTGCCGTAAATGCTGTTGTTCAGGTTGCTCGATTCCGAAAAAATGATTTTCATTGCTTACTTTCTCTCCTCTCTTCCGTTTTCCTTAGACAAAGCGGCCGCGGATCATGCTGCCCGCTGCCGTGCCCTCAAGGCTCACGACCTCGAACGTGCCGGGCACCGCCGCATCCGATGCGCCCGTGACGTACTTTGCCTTGAGACCGCCGCTCGCCACCTGGATCTTGGTGCCGACCTTCACGGCCGTTGCGGCCGCCGCGAGCTCGGTTTCAAAGGTGTGCTTGCCCTGCACGCGCGTCACCGCCAGCGGCTCGCCCGCGGCCACCGTGCCGCTCTGCATGCACACATAGGGCGGCGTGGTCGCCTGGTCGGCAGCAATCGCCGCCAGCTTGCCGTCCGATACGTTTAGCAGCTGGCCGACCTGATACGTGCCCGCCGCCGCTTCGATGTACTCAAACGGGGTCATTGCCCCGTCCGTCGATTTGATGGGAATAAACATTGCGTTCCTCCTTGTCTTGTTAATTTCTGTTCTTCTCGATCCACGTGCGGATCTCCTCGTCCGTCGCCGTGGGATTGAAGATGCGGAAGCTCGCCAGCTCCTCGCTCGTCACGACCTTGCCGCCCGCGCCGCGGGATGCCGCCGCGCCGGTCAGGTGGTCCTTGCCCCTCTGACCCGTCAAAGCCTGCGCTCTCGCCGCCTCGGCCAGCGCCTTCTCGCGCCGCTCGTGCGTCGAGATGAGGTAGGCGTCGTAAAACGACATGCCGCTCTTCACGCGCGCGTAGAATTCCTCGCTCTCCGGCAGCTTCAAAAGATCCTCCACGCCGTTCACCTCGGGCTCGAGCGCGTGGATCTTCTTGATCTGCTCATCGATGGCGCGCTGCATTTTCTCCTGCTCCGCCGCGGCCTGCTCGCGCTCATGCGCCGCCACGATCTCCGCTGCCCGCTTGACGACAGGATTCTCGCTGATCGCCTCATTGAGAGATTCCTGCGTCAGCTTCCCGGCCTTGAGGTCGCTTTCGAGCTTCTGCTGCTTGAAGGACTTCGACCATTCGTCAAACTGCTCCTTCGTCGCGATGGGCTCGCCCGTGATCGTGTTCTTGAGCCCCGCACTTTCGAAAAAGGCATTCCACTCCGCGGCCATCTTCTCGCTCTGCGCCTTGAGCGCCGCGTCCACCGCGGCCTGCTGCTCGGCTCTGCGCCGCGCCGCCGCATGAGCTCTGCGCTCGTCGGGGGACTGCTCCTTCTTCGCGCCCTCCGCATCGTTGTTGTCTTCTGCGCCTTCCGCGCCGTCCTGGCCCTCGGGAGCGGTTACGGCGCCCTCTGCGCCCTCGCCGCCCGTCGTGCCGGTATCGCCGCCCTCCGGCGCGCCGTTGGTCTCTTCTGCGGCCGGGGCAGCGGCGCCCGGCTCGTTTGCGCCTGTGGGCTCCTGCTGCGTGCCTGCCTCGTCAGGCGGCACCGTCAGGCCCATCGCTTCAAAGACGTCTTTTTCCGTGAATCCCATGTTCTCTTCCTCTCTGGCATGTTCCCGCTATCGCCCTGCGAATAGCCGCCGCCTTGCGCGTGCGGTGTCCCCTTGCGGGGGTAATCATGTAAAGCGCTTCCGCTTGCCTTACTTCTTGCCGGTTCTCAAATCGGAGCCGGTATGAATAACGCCCTTCTTCGCGTCGGTCTGCTGGTTCGGCGCTTTCACGACCTGCGTGCCGCCGTTCTTGATTCTGCCGACGTAACCGCTCTTATCGCTCATGCCCGCGTCCTCCTTTCCTTTGGATTCGGCATTTTCCCGCTGTTGCCCTGCGCTGCGCAGCCGTTGGCAACTCTGCTGCCTTACGGATGCGGCGTCCCCCTTGCGAGGACTGCGCAGCCGTTGGCAACTCTGCTGCCTTACGGATGCGGCGTCCCCCTTGCGAGGACTGCGCAGCCGTTGGCAGCTCTGCTGCCTTACGGATGCGGCGTCCCCCTTGCGGGGGACTTCTATGCTCTGCGCGTCATCTTTCGCGCCTTTAGCCTTTCTTACTGCGGCATGTAAAGTTCTTCCGCTTGCCCACCGCTCGCGGTGTTCATGGCGTCGGCTTGTGCCTGCGCGTCGATCGCCGCGGCCAGATCGTCCGGCACTCCAACGCCGCCGCCCGGCATATCGCCCTGCATGGTCGCCTGCTGCGCCGCCGCCTGCGCGGCCATTTCTTCTTGCCGCTGCGCCTTTTCTTCCAGGTGCTTTTTCGTCTGCGCCGCGCCGGGATAGTGCAGCTCCTCCATCTTTGCCCAAAACAAGATGAGCGTTTCGAGGTCTGTCGGGTCGCCGAAGGCCCTGCCCTCAAGGTTCTGCCGCGTCTCCTGCCACATCGCCTCGCGGTTGCTCGCCAGCGGCGCGCTCGTGTCGCACGAGAAAAGGAACTGATCGTTCCAGTGCAGCTCGCCGTCTTCACCCTCTTCGAGGAAGTCATAGCGGTTGAACTCCTCGTACATCGTCTCGCCCGTGCTGTCCTTATACGTCACCGGCCGCGGCTCGTCCGAGTACGCCAGCCAGAATTTGAACATCGTTTCGAAGAGCTCAGCGTAGGCCGCGTTCTTCATCACGCGCTTGCTCTCGAGGCGTCCCGCCGCCTGCGCAGCGGAAAACTCTTTGGCCTTGCCGCTCGTTGCGGTCGTGTCCTGCCTGCCCTGAAAGCTGTCCGTGATGCCGATGATCTGCCGCGCCTCTTCGTACACCTGCTCGAGATACGTGAGCTCGTACTGCAAATTGCCCGAAAAATCGTAGACGTCGATGAGGCTTTTGTCGCTCGGCTTTCCGATGTACCAGCGCTCGCCGTCCTCGGGATCGGTGCGCAGGTCCACCCGGTCGGGGAGCGTGATGCGCGTGCCTGCCTTCATCAGTCGGTCGATGATCTTCTGCTCGATGCGGTTGCTCGTGTTCTGCTGGTCGCGGATCATGTCAACGTCGCTGTTTCCGAGCAGCTGGCCGAAGACGCTCACGCTGCGCTGCAAGATGATCGGGTAGCGGTCCGGCCGGTAATACGGGATGCGCACCGGCGCCTGTACCGGCAGGCCGTTTTCGTCCACCGTCTCCTGCATCCCGCCGATAAACGTGCCGTCGCTGCGCTGTACCGGCGCATAGAGCTCTTCGAAGTCCTGCGTCTTGCTCTCCCAGTCCTTGCCGCCGCACCACGGGCATGCGCCGCCTGAGTAGGCCGCGCCGTTTACCTCCTGCCCCGGCAGCGGCTTTACCTTGCCGCAGCTCTTGCACACCGGCTGCCTGCGTGCCTGATAGTCCTTGAGGTTTTCGAGCTCCGTGTCGTTCACCCACGTGTAGCGGTCGATGCCGCCGCGCTCGTTGAGCTTGTAGCCGATGTAAAGCGTCAGGTTTCGGTTGCTCGTGGAGCCGTCGCCGCCTCGGACATCCGGCTCGCTCTCACCCTCGTTTTCAAGCAGCACGCCGTAGCGGCGCTCGACGTAGCCCTTCGTCGTCGGCACCTTGACGATGAAATAATCCATGTCGGCAATGCCCGTGTAGACGTTCGGCTGCGGCGCGAACTGCTGCGGATGAATGAGCGTCACGTTCACCTCGCCGACGGTCGTGCTCGTGCGCTTCGTGTTGTCCCACTCGACCAAAAAGCCCACGCCGCCCTGAATGGGCACCGTCCGCTCGGCCAGATCGTTCAGCGCCTCAAACGGAAGCCGGTCAAGCTCGTTGCGCAGAAAGTGCTCGATCACGTCGGCCAGGTGCTCGTCCTTCTTGCGCCGCGGCGTCACCTTCGGCTGCGGAATGCTGCTCGATACCTGGCTTTCGATGTTCTCAAACGTGATGTTGCGCACGTGGCTTGTCTTTTTCAGCGTGCCGTCGCGGTGCGTGTCGCCGGGGACGAGCGGCTGCATCGTGCGGTCCCCGTTGTAGACCGCCTCGCGCTCGTTCATTTTTTCGACTTCTTTCGACCACTTGGCGTCGCTCTCATTGAGGCGCGCCTGCCACTCGCGCAGCTCCTCGCTGATCGTGCTTGTCTTTGCTTTTTCTTCCATGTCTTTTCTCCCTCTCATCGCGGCTCGCCCCAGAGAGCCAACATTTCTGCCCGCTCGGTCTCGCTCGCGCTGTTGTAGTCCTCCCACATGTCCGCCGTCCAGCGCGTTTTCTTCGCGCTGCCGGCGGTCTTAATTTCCATCGTCTGCTGGGGCCGCGCATAGTGCGCGATCGCCAGCGCCATCACGCAGTCATCGTGCGCGCCCGGCTCGGCCTCGCCCTGCAAGTCTTTCTCCCGCCGCACGAATGTCAGCATCTCGAGCAGCGTGTCGCGGTCGTTCACTGTGCTCATGCTCTCGCGCAGAATGCGGATGAGCTCAGACAGGATCACCGGCCGCGTCAGCCGGTTCGTCTGGAAGCCGAAGGCGTGCTTGATCTTGCCTGTGAAGTCGTCCTCCACCTCGCGCACGTACAGGTTGCGGTAGCCCATCAGGTCAAGCAGCTTCGTCGGGTACGTCGAGAAGTTCGTCTCGATGGCGAGCAACGCGTCGTTATAGTACTTGCCGAGGCAGTACATCTGCCGCGCATACGTGTCCTCGTCGTACTGGTGGCGCAGCGTGCAGACCTGCTTTCCCGTGATGTTGTCGAGCACCTGCCCCACGAAGTAGTCGCTGCCGTCGCCCGCCGTGTCGCCGCCGATGACATACGGCCTCCCCGGCACCGGCTCTTCGTAGATCGTCACCGCACCGTCCGGATCGTCCACCCATGCCCAGCGCTCGAGGTGTACGCCGTCCTCCTTGACGACGTTTTCGAAGTAGCCGCGCCTCGGCTTCTTCGCCCGCTCGACGACGAGCAGCCGCTCGCTCACCTTTTTCGCGTCGAATACCGTCTTGCCCGTCACGCCCCACTGGCCGAGGCAATAGACCTGGTAGTAGTACTCGTCCGTCTCTTTGAAGGCCTCAAGCGTCGTGATGGCCTCCGCCGTCAGAAAGCGGTTGTCGAGATACGTGCTCTCGTGCACCGTCGCGCGCGGGTCCTTGCGGTCGAAAAACCGCTTTTTCAGCCAATGTGTGATGCTGATCGGATTGAACGTCAGGATCATTTGCAGGTAATAGGGGAAGTCTGTGCGCAGTCGGATGTCCAGCTGGTCGAAGTCCCCCTGCTCCAGCTCGCTCGCTTCCTCGATCCAGATGCCCGTGATGTCGTAGATCGACTTGAGCTTTTCCACGTCGTCGAGGCCCGCGAACAGGATCTTGCTGCCGTTCGCAAACGAAATGCTCATGTCGCTCTTGTTGACCTTCGCGCCGCTGTCGGGGTAGAAGTCGGATATCTGCCCGCGCAGCTGCTCAAAGCAGCTCTCGCGCAGCGTCCGCGCCACCTTGCGGCACACCAGCCAGCGGTGCCCCGGCTCACTTGTCACGCGCTCGAGCACCTTGCGCCCCGCGAAGATCGACTTGCCGCTGCCGCCGCCGCCTTTCAGGACGAGGTAGCGGTGCCGGTCGAACAGCAGCGGCAGGAAGTGCGCGTTGTTCGTCGCGCGGAAGTCCCGCCACCACAGCGCCACCTCAAGCTCTCGCTCATAGGTCCGCGTCTTCGTCGCCGCCATCGTGCTCAAACTCCTGCATCAGCTCGCGCAGCATCGCTTGCCGCTCCTCGAGCGGGATGCTCGCCGCCGTCACGGTCTTTGTCGCCCGCTCGCCCAGCTCGACCTCTTTCTTCTCGCTGTAGCCGTAGTTGTTCGTCAGGTTGAAGAGGATTCCTTTCAGGTCTTTGCCCGGCCTCGTCAGCATCTCGTGCTCGTTCCAGGCCTTCATGCGCTCGCGCACCCGCTCGCCGACGGCCGCGAATTCCTCGCTCTCGCCCATGTACCGGCTCCATGTCGCCCGGTCGATGCGAAGAAAGGCGCACAGCTCGTGCATGCTCGGCGGGATGATGTACTCCGTCACCTCGACCTCTTCGCCCAGCGTGTTTTTCACCGGCACGGGGATGAGGATCACATGGCCCTTGTCGTCGCGCTTGCCGCTGTCCACCATTTCCGTGACCTTCACGCGCCGTGTGATCGCTGCGAAATAGCGCTCGCAGGCCTTGCCCAGCGTTGCCGCCGTGTATTTCTTCTGCCGCGCCATCCGCACCCCTCCCCTCGGCGCGCTTGCCTTGTTTTCAAAAAGTGTAGCAAATGCAACAGGTCACGAACCGTCAACTTTTTGAGGGCAAAAAAGAGCCGCAAACCCTTGTCAAATCAGGGCTTGCGGCTCTTCCTCGCACGCGCACGCGCGAGAGCATGCACGCAGCGCGCCCAGGCTCCCCCGCGCGCGTCGTCGTGTTGCGTTTTCTGTTTTGTTATTCCCGTTTCGCTCTCGATGAGCGTTCTTTTCTGATCTTGCCCACCTCTGGCAGAATGTAGCGTATGTACTGCGGCATGCCTGGTGCCCATCCGGCACGGAATAGCAGCTGCCCGCCGCGCGGCACGCTCAATTCAGCGCCCGACAGCGCCGCGCGATCTTTCGGCTGCGGCAGCGTCAGGTTGCGGCTCGGGCAGTATTTTTTCTCGTCCGGCACGTAGCGCACCTGAACGAGCAGGTAGTGCGCAAGGCCGAGATAATCCACCTCGTCATACAGGTGCTCGCAGTGCGTCCCGCCCGCCGTCCACTTGCTGCGCGCGATCTCCATCGCCTCCGCGTTGACGACCACGTGATGATGCACGCGCACATATTCGCCCGTCTTGCCGTCCAAATCTGCTGTCACCGGCACATAGCGGAACGGCACCCCTGCCGCCTTGCAGGCGCGCCTCGTTCTTCTCAGCCATAGCTTGAGCTGCCGGTTCGCATTCTTCCAGATTGTTTCGGGATCCTCCGTCCCGCCGCCGAGCTTTGTAAAGGCTTCGTCCGCATAGCTCAGGCGCATCAGGTGATCTGTGCAGCTGAAATTTTCATTCAGCAATCGAGCCAGATGCTTTTCCGCGTTCGCTTCATTCCGCTGCTGCTGCTTGATGTCGCTTTTGAGCTTTCGCTGCGATCGCGTCGGCTTCTCGCCCGGCACCCAGTATTTGATTTTTTCGCCCACGGCGCCCGCCGTGTACGTTCGGATGACCCAGTAGCCCTCTGTCATGCTTTCGCCCTCCATCGCCATTTTCGCCATTTGGGGAAGATGGTTCTAAACTCAGCGCTCAAGGAACCCCGATAACGCGCACGCGCGCGTTATCGTTATCTATTTAATGTGTGTTCGGCCTTCTGTGCGCCGTCGCGCCCTTTCGGCGGCAGCGCACACAGGGCCGAAGCCCTGTCACAGTCTCCGCGGGAAGCCCTCGTAGTACTTCCGCACGATCCGCTCGAGCGTCGAGCGGGAGAGGCTGTGCTTCATGCAGATGTACGTCGCGTTCGCGTCCGTCGTCACGAATTCAAAAAGTGCCCGGTAGTAGTCCCCGCCGCCGCACTCCATACACAGGTTGAGGATCTTCCGCTGCGCCTTCTCCGGCATTTCTCGATACAGCAGCGATGAAAAATAGATGTATCCCTGCCGTTCGTAGCTCACCGGCACGCTCTTTTTGTATCGGAACATCGCCCTCGCCCTCCTCTCCCGCTCTTTGTCCGTCAGAAGCGGAAATACTCTTTCATGCAGCGCCACACGTTGCGCCACGGATGCGCCATGCACCACTTGAGGCTTTCGTGATAGTCCTCTTTGATGCTTCTCTCGGTCTTGATCGTGTGCAGCGCCCCGCACAGCAGCTCTTCTTTGCGCGCTGCGCGGTCCTCCGCCACCTTGAGCTCGCCGCGCAGATGCGCCGCTTCGGTCAGCGCGTCGTCGTGGCGCTACTTGGCCTCGGCCAGCTCCAGCTCGCGCTTGCCCAGCAGGTGCGCCAGCTCGCGGCTTTCGTTCTTTGCCTTCTCGATGGCCTTCATGTCCTCGCCGTGCGCCTCGAGCGCCTGGTCGCGCAGCTTCTCTGCCTCATCGATACGCGACCGCAGCATCGCCGCCGAATGATCCGCGCTCTTATACTTCGCGGTGACCTCTTCCAGCGCCTTTTCATTCTCCTCGAGCTTTTCCGTCAGCGTGCCGATCTGCCCGCGCAGCTCGGTCTCTCTGCTCTCCGCCGCCTCCTGCTTATCCAGCGCCTCTTCGAGCATCTTGAGCATCTGCTCCTTCGTGACCTTTTTAATGTTGATCTTCTGCATCGCTCAGCCCTCCTTAGGAAATTCGATCCTTGCAACGCCGTACCCGTCCGCGCACTCGCGCTCGATGCGGCAGCCGCGTGCCTCCCACCAGTCTTCGGCAAAGATCGCCACATCCGCCGTCGCCAGCAGCTCGAGTGACTTGCTCAGATAGTAAAGCGGCGCTTTTGCGCCGGCCGGAACATCGAGCCCGCCCTTGAAAAAGCTGTCGATGACCTCGACCTCGCCGCGCCCTGCGTACACGGCCTTCGCGATCGCGATCAAATCCTCGCGCTCGCTCTCGATCTCCTCGTCGCTCTTGCCGCGCATCGGCTGCGAGATAAATAAGCGCACCGTCGGCAGCTTCGGCATGGCCGGTTCGTCCGCCGCAGTCTCCTTGTCGCAGCAGGAACACTCGCAGTCTTTATCGCAGCAGCAATTCTCCGCCGCTGCCTCGCCGTTCACGCCGCCCACCGCCGTTTGCAGCAGGAAGCCCAGCAGCTCCCAAATCTTATTTCTGATCCGTTCCATGCAGATTTCCTCCCCCAGCTTCTCGTCGTAGTTCTCCGCGCTCACGCAGCTCGAGCTCTCCACGATCTCGAAGCCGTTTTTCAGTACCGCGCGCACAACGGTCGTCTTGCCGCCCATCGTCACGGTTTCGTGGTGGTCGATGAATCGCTCGACCATCTCCGCGCTGATGCTCGGCGCCTCAGTCTTGAGCTCGCCGTTCACCTCGAGCGGCAGATACGCGCGCTCGAAGACCTCCGCCGGGCTGAAGCTCTCGTACCCGTCCGCATAGCGCACCTTGTAGCCGCGCTCGACCTTGTAGCCGCACGGTACTCTGTTCTCCGCGAGCGTAACGATCTTGCCGTCCACGCGATGCGCCTTTTTCGCCTCGATAAGTTTCGTTCCGATGTACTGTTTCATGGTTCCGTTTCCTTTCTTTTTCGCCCGCAGGCGTGATTAAAGATGTAACTGCTCGTGCTCGCGCGGCTTCTCGACGAGGATCTTCACGACCTTCACGTCGCCGTAGCGCTCAAGGTCCATCGCCGCGCGCTCCTTGATGCCCTGAACGGCGCTCTCCGGCACGTCGGCCTGCAAAATAAACGTCACCTTCATACCTTTTTCTCCATTGCGCCCAGGTCGCTGAGTCCCCGCTCAATGACGCGCCACACGTGGATGTCGACCATCAGCCCGTCCACGACGATCGCGCGCAGCGTCTCGCAGCTCACGTCCCCGCCGCAGGCCTTGCTCACGCGCTCCGTCCACCCCGGACCGGTCCGCGCCTTGTAGCGCACCAGCGCGTCGAAGATTTTCCGCTTCTCCGCCGCGCCGTAGCCCTTGACGCTCAGCGTTGGGAGCGGTTCGGGCGGCGGCGCTTCCGCGGTCGGCCGCTTGTCCTGTCCCGCCGTCCACGCAAGGCCGTCCTTTTCGCTCTTCGGCGGCGCGATGGGCGCGGGTTTGTCCGCCTTCGCGCCCTTTTTCTCGCCCGCGCCGAGCATCGTGCGCCGCATCAGCGTGTTGATGGCCCAGTCCGCGCAGTATGTGCAGAAGTCGAGCTTCGCGATCTCCCCGCCGCCCGCGCCGCTGGCCGTCACGCTCACACGCTCGTGCGCGCTCATCCCCGTGATGACCCGCCCACACCGGTCACAAAATACCCGCACCATCCGTCAGCCCTCCCTTGGCTTGCCGTAACTGCAAAAATCGAGATTTTCCCGCACGGGCGTGAAAATGCCGCCGTTTCCGTAATAGAGGATCGCGCGCGGGCAGTGGCAATATATTCCCTTTTTGCCGTCCGTCCGGTCGTAAGCCTCCCCGTACTCGCAGTTCTTGCAGTACGGTACCGTCACCGTGCGTCCTTCTTTGTCGGCGTCAACCAGCTCGCGCAGGTGGTCGGGCGTGGTGCCCAACGCCGCCGAGGCCACCTTGACGAACATTGGGAGCGAGGCCGTCGCCGTGATCTCCTCCGCCGTTATGCCCGTGTCCTCATAGGCGGCAAGCGCGCTGTATAACTGCCGAATGATCTGCCGCAGTACATCCTTCGATACGCCGTTCAGCACCGGACCGTTCAGAACCAGGTCCAGCAGCTTCGGCTTCATGCCTTCAAGGTCGGCGAGCGGGCCGAGATACCGGTCCACGCTCTCGTCCACTCTGACCTCTTCGTTCGTCAGTCGCTTCATGTCGCATATCCTCCGTCGTTCTGCGGAAACGCGACGTAAACCGTCGCGCACAGCTCGCTGCCGCCGAATTTTCCCGCCGCCGGTCTTTCCTTGATGGTGATTGCCCCGCTTTCCAGCATCTTTTTTGCCAGCATGTCAGCCAGCCGCTCGCTGCTGTATTTCTTGTACCTCTGCAAAAGCTCCTCTGCGCGCGGCCCGTTGTCAAACGGCATCGCCCGCACCTCGATCTTCCTGACGTGGTAGCGCTCTTCCTTGATGAGCGCCCTGTCCTGCGGTTTCGGCGGCGGAACCTGCTCGACGTACCCGCCGAGCGCCCTGATCGCGCCCCGCCGCAGCTTTCCCAGTAAACCGTTCATCATTTTCTCCTGTTCCGCCGCGCATCCCTGCGCCGCTTCTTCTGTGTTCGTTTGCAATATCTTCCGAATGCCGCGTCCGAGACCGCCAGCGTGCGTTCCATCTTGCGCAGATCGCGCAGTGAAAAATAGGGATAGCCCATCATCCGTCAGCCCTCCTTGTTCTGCCACCCGCAGCTCGGGCATATGTAGGCGTCCTTCTCCGCGTTATAGAAGACGCGCGGCGAGTTGCACGTCGGACAGATGAAGATATCGCCCGCAAAACCCGGATCGCCCGGCGGTCCGGCAGGGTCTCTGTGCCCCTGCACGACTTCATCGCCGCGTCGCAGGAACTCTTTCAGCGTACTGCCCCGCTTTTTCAGAACCTCGTCCATCTTCGTCAGCGCCTCAAGGCCCTGCTGCTGGAATTCGATCAAATCGGCCGCCGCGGCCATCAAGCCGTCTGCGCAGGTCGTGTCCTCCGGATCGTCGTCCCACAGCGGGCACCCGTCGCAGCTGCCGCTCGCACAGCATCGCAGCGCCGTCAAAACCTCGTCACTTGTCATCGCTCTTGCCCTCCTTCGGCTTGACGCACTGTGCGATGCTGAGGCAGTCCGGCTTCAGGTCCTGCCATACCGGCGATTCCGGGTCTCCCACGGCCATCATCATGCTTACCTTGAAGATCTCCGCCGCCGCTTTGTCTCTGCGCGCAAGCATACTGTAGACCGCCGTGAGCAGGTAGGCCGATTCGGCGAGCAGGTCTCCCATCGACCCTCCGGCCGCCAGTTCCTTCACGTTTCCGTTTTCGTTCTTATAGCTCAACATGTCTGTGCCCTCCTTAAAATTTGAAGCTCTCGCGGACGACCACGCCGCCGACGTTCGCCTCCGCCGTAAAATACCGATGGTTTTCGTTGATGTACACGATTCTCCCGTGTACCCCGCCTTTCTTGCCGAGCGCTGAGACGATCCCGTTCGACCCCTCCCAGCTCGTCGGCGCCCAGCTATACGTTTCTCCGATCTGCATGCTCAATACCTCACTCCGATAAAATCCAGCACTCGGCCATAGCCGAGACCCTTTTCGTTTGGCTTCCACATCCCGTCAGCAGGATCGTAAGCCCCACCGCCGATGCAAAACTCATAGTGCTTCGGGTGGGTGTGCTTCATGCGCTCGAAGCGGTTTTCGCCTTTCTCGAGGTGACTTCCAAATCCACAGAACATGCACCCTGTCCTCTGGCATCCCGTGCAGTGCAGCGGCTTTTCGATGAGCGTTGACGGATAATCATTCTCGCCGTCGCTCGCCACGATGTCGCCGTATACACTGCAATACGGGATGTTTTCGTCTCGCAGGTAGTGCAGCACGTCTTGCTCTGTCCAGAAGCTCATGGGCTTGCTCATAGGGCGCTTGCCCTCAAAGGCGTTGCAGCCCGTGCGCTTCCACTCTTTTTCTCGCTGCTGGCTCTCGCTCGCCATCATCGCGGTAAACGGCACACATCCGCTCGTAGCGTTGTATCGCTTGGCGGGTGCTTTTTTCATCACGTCGCAGCACTGCTCGCTAATATGGAACGGCGCATCCTTGAGATAATGCCACTTGTCCGCCAGTTTCATCGTCGAGCAGTACACGCCCTGCCGGTTGTAGCCGGTCAGATGCAGATTAACCGTTGCATCGTTCTGCCCGTGCGCGTTTTGCAGATCGCGGATAAAACGCGCCTGCTTTTTGCCGATGACGGGATAGCCGTACCTTGTCAACACCTGCCGGATATTCATCTTCGGCCGCAGCCGCACAAGCTGCACGTCGATCCGCGGGAACTGCTTTTGCAGCCACACCGCATAGTCGTTGACGAAGTGCTGAATCTCAGGATACTCAAGCCCCGTGTTGACAAATACCAGCGTCAGCGGATAGATCGGCGTGCGATAGCGCGATAGCTCCTGTGCGGCCAGATAGGCGAGCCCCGTTGAATCCTTCCCGCCGGAAAAGCTGACGTAGCACTTGCCGTCCCACGCATCGTACCATTGCTCAATCTTCTCGCGGCTCAAAAGCACCTTGTTTCCGAGGTCGAGCGCCAGCAGCTCTTTCGCCGCCTCCTTCGGAATCGGCTGATTGCTATACCCAGTCATCCGCTTCCCCCAGCTTCATAAAGCATCCCCAAAAGGTCTGCGATTTTTTGCCGCTATGATGCCCGAAAAGGGGGCGTTCTCCGATTGCTGCCCAAACATCTGCGGCGGGGATTTGCGTTTCTGCCCACTTAAAAATCAGCACGCCGTCCGGTTTTAATACGCGCATACACTCGCGGAATCCGTCATGCAGCATTTCGCGCCAATTCTCGCCGAGCTTCCCGTACTTCTTCCGCATCCACGAATTTTCACCGACGTGCCGAAGGTGCGGCGGGTCGAATACGACGAGCGAAAATGTGTTGTCCGAAAACGGCAAATCCGTAAAGTCGCACTGAATATCTGGATGAATAATGCACTTGCGCTCGGAATCGTGCTTAGTGCTCGTCCAGACCGCAGAACACTCTTCGTCGCGGACGTCGCAATAAACCGCGGCCGGATGCTGCTTATCAAACCAAATCGTCCGAGATCCGCACGTCACGTCAAGAATTTTCTTCGCACCGTTCCCGCCCATGATCTGGCTCGCCTGAATGCTATTCATCGCGCACCTCCTCCACATAGCACCAACTCTGCGGCGCGCGCTTGATGTCATATGGCGCTGCGCCGAATCTCGTATTTCGCAGTCCGGTAAACTCGCTCAGTTCGTGCGCCTCGTCGTAGATGCGCAGGTCGGAGATGTGCCAGCCGTAACCGTCGCCCCACGCGAGGTAATCATTCAGCATTTTAGGCGTCAAGCAGGCTGCATTGAGCAGCCCGCCGACGGGCGATGTGCGCATGGTGGCGGCGTCACAAATGCGAGTCTCCACTAAATTCGGAATGCCCGTGTACCCGATGTGCGTGATCCAGTCGATTCGGTCGCAGGTAAACTCCCCGATAACCTTGCCCTTGCGGTCTGCCCACTTGCCGCGGTTCCACTTGGCAACATCACCCCCAAGATCAACTCGAAAAAACTCGTTACAGCCTTGCAGCGTGCAGTAGATATAGCACTTAAACGGCGTGTTCATCTTCGGGCGCGTCTTGCGCACTTCAATCGTCTTATTGCCATTGACGATCTTCTCGCACCACTTCGGGCGGATACTGATTAAAACCGCTTTGCTCACGCCTCCACCTCCTGCACCTTCGCCAGCGGGCAGTAGAAAAGGCAGTTGTGCTTGCTCGCGTCCCGCAGGATCGCTCTATGTACCGCCTTGCCGCTCTTGTCGAATCGCAGCTCATAGCCCTCGGGGTAATATTCGATCCCGCCGTACAGCACCTTCGGCTTGCGGTAGCTGAGCATCGCCGCGCTCACGCAGAGTTTCAGATAGTCGCTGCGCTTCACGCGCCCTCACCTGCCTTTTCGGCGATCATGTCCCGCAGCGCGCCCAGCGCGCGGTAGATCTTCGGGCGGCTCTCCTCATCCAGCTCGTCTACGATCTCCGTCATGCGGTTCACCGTCTCCTGTGCCTGCCGGAACAGGACGGCAAACTCCGCGAGTACCTTGTTGTCCATCGCCGCGGCGCTTTTTTTGGCCTTGTCCAGCTCAGCGCGCAGCGCCGCCGCCTCGTCCTCTGCCTTTTCGACCTTTTCTGCCGCGGCCTGCGCGTCCGCTTTTGCTTGTGCTAGGTCCTCTCTGGCCTTTTTCAGCTCCTCGGCCTTCTTGCCGATTTTCTCCTTGGCGGAAAGCTCCGCCTCCTTCACCGCCGCCGCGATCTGTTCCTCGCTCGCGTCCACCGTCTGCACGGCGACGTCTACAGGCTTCTCGCGCAGCGCTTTCAATTCCCGTTCCAGCTCCGCCGCGCGCTCCTGCGCGGCCAGCGCCGTTCCCTGCGCGCTTTCCACCTCGGCGCGGGCGGCGTCCGCTGCGTCCTGCGCCTTCTGTGCTTCCGCCGCGGCCTCCTCGTTGGCCTTGCGCTGTTCGTCCAATTCGCGCCGCGCCTTGTCGCGTTCCAGCTCAGCGAGCTTGCGCTGCCGGATGGCCTCTTCGAGCTCGCGTTTGCTCATCTCGGCAACGCTTTTTTCTTCCCCGTTGACAACGTGTTTTTCGCTTGCGAAATTCTCTCGCTCAGATGCCGGCAAAGCCAGTAATACCAAGGCTTTCGAGGTCCCCAAATCCCCCACCAGTGAGGTATTTCCGTACTCCCTTGCAAGCTGCATAAATCGCTGCGCGCTCGTCTCCGAAAACTCCACTTTTTCGCTCAGCCACGGCAGCCATTCCCCGTGTTTGAGCTGTGCTTTTGCCTCGATCAGCCGCTTGCCAATCTCGATGACGGCCTGTCCGCCGACATTTTTGTAAAAAATGATCTCATCCGTGATGGCGGTGATGCTGCGCACCTCGCCGGCCACGGCCATTTCCATTGCTTCGCTCATGCGCCTTTCCTCGCTTTCTTGTCCACTTTGTTCGTTTCAGCGAACTTTTTGCGTTGTTCCTCCATAAACCACGGCGTCAGCACCTCGCGCTCCCATCTGTCGCAGAAGTCGCGCACCTTTTTCGGGATGCCGTGCTCATACTGCTTGCGCTCGCCGTGGCGTTCGTTGCCGTAGCCGTGCAGCTGGATCTCCTTCGGCATCGCCCGCGTCAGGTCGATGTTCAGCGTGTAATAGCTGCGCTCTGGCCTGCGGTAGTGCCGCACAAAGAAGATCGGCTTGCCGCTGCAATGTGTTCTGCCGTAGGTGCCCACGCAGTGGCGCAGGGTTTTTCCCTCGTCGATCAGCTCCCGCTCCTCCTGTGGGATGCGGATGCAGAGTTCGCCGTCCGTCCATTCCAGCGCCTTGAGTCGGATATAGACCGGCGTAAAATCCGCCGAGTAGTACTTCACGCCCTCGTGCGCCGCGTACATCTCCATTACGCGGTCGTGCGCCGCTTGCAGATCGCGCGGCCACAGCGTTTCGTTCTGGTCCGCCAGCCACAGCGCCCGCAGCACGCGCCGGTAATCGAGCAGCAGTTGCACGCCGCCTTTCAGCCGCTTTTGCTTTTCGAGGTATTTCACCACATGCGTCGGGTGCAGATCGGTCTCGACGGCCCGATAGGCACCCAGCAGTTTTTCCATGTCGTTCAGACCGAGCTTGCCGACCTCCTGCACGAATTGCAGCGCGTCCGCGTTCTTTACAAGCATTCGGTAGCTCGCCCAGCACCGCGCGGTGCCTTCGCTCCAATGCTTCCCGCGCACCTCGCGGAAGGCTTCCTTGCTCATGCCGAGCATTCGGTGCGGCTTCGTCTCGCTCCAATCGACCCACGGGATATTTGGTGCGTCGCGCAGCATGGAATAGTTGCCGCACATGTTCAGATAGTTGTCAATGGTCTGCGTCACCGCATCGCCGAACCCCTGCCGCATCAGGTTTTCCACCTGCGGGTGCTTGCGCCAGACGTGCAGATACGCCCCCGGCCAGGTTCCGCCCGCGCCGATGTATTTGTCCAGTGCCGTCTTCTCGCCCGTCGTTCCGCCGAGCTCTGGGCCGTAGGCGCATACCCAGCCGCCGACCTGCCGTCCGTTCACGGCGCCGTGGCAGTAATAGGGCTGCTGCATCGGGTCGCGGCTCTGCTTGCAGGGTGTCCACGTTACGTCACGCGCCTCGTTGCTGTGGCGCACCGCGCGGAAACGCCGCAGCACGCCGCAGCGGTCCACGATCAGCGCCGCGTGCGGCGAGAACGTCACGACGTCTGTTCCTGTGTTGTCCTGATACCGCGCCACCATCCAATAGAGCACCGTGAGATATCCGTCAATGTTCAGTGTTTCGGCTTGCAATGCTTGAAGCGTGCGCCCCTGCCGCAGCTCACTCCGCCGCGTCACGACCACGCTCTGGTAGCAGTGCGGGCAAACGATCGTCTCGTCGTCAAAGAAGATTTGCGCATCGTCGTCGCCCTTGTCGACGTAGCCGTCATAAATCTGTCCGTCCTCGCCCTGCCTCAAGACAATGCCGCTCGTACCGCTGTCGCTGACATAGCCCGCAAAAAACTCTTCTCCGCAGGCTGAGCAGGTGCAGCGCGCGCCCCAGCGGCGCTTCCGAGACTTCTCCCAGCGGTCCCAGTCTTCCGCGTCCATGATCTGCGCAATAGGATTTGCGGTCTCCACGCTCTCGCGGCTGTAAAGCATCAACCCGGTCCCGAGCATATCGTTGTCATAGATATCTTCCAGCACGTCGTTTTGCAGGTCTCCGCATGGTTGGAACGGCAGTTTGTCCGCCAGATTCTCCCACCCGGCGTCTGTGCGGCGGCTCATAAAAAGTCCGCAAGGTCCACGACCTTGCGCCTCTCCGTCTGCGGCGCTGCGGCTGTGCCGCGCTCCGGCAGGCCGAAAAACTCACGCAGGATGTCCTCGGCCTCCGCGGGCGTCACGCACCCGCAGTTGCCGACCTTGTTCTTTTTTGCTCGCTCGGCGATCTTCTTCTCCGCCGCCGCGAGCGTCATCTCTTTGTTCTGCGTCAGGTCTGTCAGCAGCAGTGCCGCCGCGGCCTCGTTGCCGCGGACCATATCTTTCAGCTGCTCGCCCACCATCCACACCGCCGAGCGCTCTTTCGGCTGCTGGCCCTCAATGGCGGCAATGGCGTCTTGAATCACGCTCATTTCCCTTGCACTTCTTCCCCGCCGCATGCTATAATGGCGGGGAAGAAAATCTCCTTTCATGTGTGTTTTTCTTCGTGGCGGTTGACCGGTGCCATCGGTCAGCCGCCTTTTTCATGCGTTCGCGGCCTGCATGGCCCATTCCGGCATCGCGCTTCTCGCCCTCGTCCGCCGGTCCGGCGCGTACAGCGGGCAGCGCACAACGCGATAGCTGTCGGTCGTGTAGCGGTAGCACTTCTCGCCGCGCTCGCTTTTCGAGCCGTTGATCGTCGTTTTCTCCGCCTCCCAGCCCTCCACGGGCTCGAAGCGGATCGCGTGCGTCACGGGATCTCGCTCCGTCCACGAGCAGCCGCCGCACGCCCGCGCGCACGACCAGCACAGCGTCGGCCTCGTCTGCGGCGCGATAAATCGCTTGTCGTCCATCATCTGCGGCGCGTTCTCTTTCTCCCCGGCTCGTCCAGCTTCAGGACAAGCACCATTCCGCGCCACGTCAGCCATCCGGCGCCCACCGCTGCCAGCCACGTGACCGTCGGATCGGTCTCCGCCGCCGCGGCCGCCGCGTCCATCGCCAGGCACCCCGGCTCCAACAGGCACAGCAGCAGCACCGCGATCCACAGCAGCACCGTCAGCCGCAGCAGCGCCGCCGCGTAACGCAGCGCTCTTTCTTCTCTCGTGCGATTCTTTTTCATTTGTTGTTCCTCATTTCTGCAAAGGGGCTTCCCTTGCGTGTTATTGCTTGATGTAGAATTTTGCCTTGCCGCGCATCAGCTCATTGAGGTAGGTCACGCGCAGCCACGACCCCAGCTTTTCGCGCTGCTCGTCGCTGAGCGTGTCCACGTCCACCTCTCCGCCGTCCGCCGTCTTGGCGTAGGCCTTTACGATGATCGGCTCCTGTTTTCGCTTCCCCATTCCTGCACGCTCCTTTCCCTCGAATGTATGCCGCCGCGGCATGTCCGCTTGCCACCGCCCCGCCGCCATGCTATACTGGCGGCGAAAGGGGGTGAAAATATGGGCTATATCGTTCGCACATCCGACCTCTTCCAGATGGCGAAAGAGGTTCTGGATTCCGGCGCAAAGTATGTTGAACTGGAATACCTCGAAGAGGATCGCACCGACCCCGCCGATCCCATTCCACCCAGCATCAATTTCTCTGCGCTGGATGTCCTCGACCACAACGTTTTCTATGACTTCGAGGACATTGATGTCCTCTCACTCGACCAGCTTGATTGAATACTCGATCCTCGAGCCGCCATGCCTGACCCGCTGGCGGCTCATTTTTTTAATGGCTTGTCGCAGCGCCTCAAAGGCTTCCTCGCTGCGCACCGTCGCCTCGATCTCCGGCGTTGCCCCGTGGTAAACATCCCACGTCGTCGCCATCTTCAAAACTTGCATCTGTGTCGCGCTCCTTTCGGTGAGCCGTATTTGTGTTGCAAAATTGACAAATTATTGCATATTGCAAAAAATGGAAATTTTTGGTATAATATTTTTGTCTTCGTAATACTGCCGTCGCTCGCTCCCGCCGCGTTCAAAACGAAAGGGGGTGAAAACATGGTATTAACTAAAGGCGAAGCGTTAGAAGAAGCGCTTGAAATCGTAAAGGTTATGCTCTCCGATTCTGCTTGTACGAGCATTTACCCAAATGCGGAAAGCGCAAAAGACGTCGCTGAGTTTGTTCGAACGCTCACGGACGAACTCGTTGCAATCGAATAATCCTAACGCTATAGAAAACCTCCGAAGTTCCCGCTTCGGTGGTTTTCTTTTTACCGTGTGTTGCGCTACGCAACATTATGCGCAAAAAAATAGGCGCAGAAATTGTCCTCTACTTTCAGCAGTCGTGCGAGCGCCCATGCCTCGTCAAGATACATCGGTCTGCGATTGTTGATCTTGAGCGATGCGGTGGACTGCTTGCAATTCATGCTGGTTGCGGCGTCCTTCTGCGTCAGGTTTAATTCTTTCAGTCTCTCTTTAATAGCAGATGAGTTGATCACGATGTTCACCTCCTCTCATTTGTTGCACTATGCAACTAAGCTATATATACTACAGTTTTTCTCCATTGTCAATAGCACTGTGCAACTTTTTTATATTTTGGTATTGCGCTATGCTATTTCGTGTGCTATTATGATTGCACACTGTAAAACCCGAAAGGATAAAATCATGTACTCTCCAAAAGAAATTGGCGACCGTATCAAGTCCCGCCGCGACGAGCTTGATATGACCCTTGACGAAGTCGCGGCGAAAGTCGGCGTATCTAAGTCTACGATTCAGCGATATGAAAACGGTCTGATTGGTCGCATCAAACTCCCTGTGATCGAATCTATCGCGGATGCTCTCTGGATATCTCCCGACTGGCTCGTTGGGGTGTCAGAAGAAAAAACCGCCGACCCGAAGGTCGACGGCCTTTCCCCATTAGAAGCGCGCTTGATGGAATTGGTTCGCCGGCTTACCGACGATCAGAAGAAGATGCTGCTGGCCCAAATAGAACTTCTACTAAGTAAGCAAGAATAGCTTCCTGATTCTCAGGGGTAAGCTCGCGGAACTTTGCAAGGATCTCTCGATCGAGTCGGTCAGGCATTGTGACCTCTCTTTCCCTCAGAAGCTCCCGATGATTGTATTCGGCGCCGCGCATCAGTATATACCATTCCGTCCCGCCCCGCCACCGGTAAAAATTCCCAGCAAAGGAGTGACCTCTTATGACCCCGCCGAAAGGCTTTTCTTCTTCCGCCCACGCGCCGCTGCCTGATCTTCGTATTGCCGCGGCCTATATCCGCGTCTCCACCGATGACCAGGTGGAGCTCTCCCCCGCCTCGCAGCTCGTCGAGATCCGCAAGTGGGCCTCTCGTAATGGCTATATCGTGCCGGATGAATTTGTCTTCATGGACGAGGGCATTTCCGGCCGCGGCGTGAAAAAGCGCGACGAATTCCGCCGCATGATCGGCGTCGCCAAGACGAAGCCGAAGCCCTTCGACGCGATCCTGCTCTGGAAGTTTTCGCGCTTTGCCCGCAACCGCGACGACGCTGTCATGTATAAGTCGATCCTGCGCAAGCAGCTCGGCATTGATGTCATCTCCATTTCCGAGCCCGTGGCCGAGGGCGGCATGGGCCTCATTACCGAAGCGCTCATCGAGGCGATGGACGAATACTACAGCATCAACCTCGCCCAGGAGGTCAAGCGCGGCATGGAGGAAAAGCACCGCCGTGGCGAGGTGCAGAGCAATCCGCCGTATGGCTACGGCATCAAGGATCACGTTTTCGTGCCGAAACCGCCCGAGGATGGCTTTGTGAAAGAGCTGTTCCGCCGCTACCTCGCTGGCGAAGGCTGCTTTCCGCTCGCGCGCTGGATGAACGAATGCGGCCAGCGCACGCACCGCGGCGGCAGGTTTGAAAACCGGACCATTGAATATATCCTGCGCAACCCCGTCTATATCGGTAAGCTGCGCTGGAATCCGGCCGGCCGCACCCGCCGCGACTTTGCAAATGAGAATGTCGTTCTCGTTGACGGTAAGCACGAGCCGCTGATCGACGAAGAGACTTTCAATGCCGTTCAGCGCCGCATCGACGAGCAGAAGCTTTTGTACCCGCGCTATGCCCGCGCGTCCGGAACGCAGAAGCACTGGATATCCGGCCTTGTCCGCTGTGCCGCCTGCGGCGGTGGCCTCATCGTGAATACGCCGGATTATATGGCTTGCAACAATTACGTGCGCGGCTCCTGCCGCGTCCGGCAGACGGTGCGCCGCGACGCGCTGGAGGCTGCACTGATCTCCCGCCTGCGGGAGGACGCCGCCCGCGGTTCGTCTCTGACCTTCGATGTGGTCCGTTCCAGCGACGGCTCCGCATCTTCCCTATCCGCCGTCGAGGCCGCGCGCGATTCCGCCGTTCGCATGCTCGACCGCCTGCGCGACGCTTACCTCACCGGCGCCGATACGGTCGAAGAGTATAAGGCGAGCAAGGCCGCCGTGCAGCAGCGCATCGCCGATCTCGATGCGCAGATCGCCGCCATGCAGAAAGAGGACCGGGCCGCCGCCGATCCGAAGCTGCTGCGCTCCGCTCTCCGCGCCGTCGTCAAAACGCTGGAATCCCCCGACACCACCGTTGCCGAAAAGAACGCCGCCGTCCGCAGCGTCGCCGACAATATCACCTGGAACAAAGCCGCCAACACCCTCACCATCCACTACCGCCTCGTCCTTTAGCCATGCTCATTTTATGGTTAATTGATATATGGAGGCCCGGACGGCGAGCTCGGCGCGTCGCTGCGCTACCTCTCCCAGCGCTACTCCATGCCCTACCCCGAGCTTAAGGGCCTGCTGACCGACATCGGTACAGAGGAAGCGTCATGGCCCCCAATTTTGGCACGGTATTTTTCCAGTCCGTCCAGCACATAGACCCATTTGGCGGGAAGCAGATTGAGCGCCACCTCTACCCTGCCGTCCCGGTACACAATCATTTGCTGGAGGAGATGCCCGTAAAAGTCGTCGTCCGCCGTGCGCCCGCTGACGATTCCCGTGATGGCGGCGCGAATGTCCGGTTTTAGGGTCTGCGTGTCGGTGTTCAGCGTCTGCCGCTGTTTGATCGCGGCAATTTTTTCCTGCACCCGGTTCATTTCGCTTTCACAGCGGGCTTTGGCGCGCTGATAGTCAGCCTTGGTGATGCTCTCGTCGAAAAAGCGGTCATGGATGGTGTCATTACGCGCTTGCAGCTTTTCAAACTCCAGCTCCAGCCGCCGCAGCTCCTGCTCGCCGCTGTCCTCACCGGACGCCAGAACGCTTTCCACAACTCGGGTGAGGCTCGATATGATCGATTTCTTATCCAGCGTCACGGCGCTCACGGAGCGCCGTAGAAGATCCATGGCGATGTCGTCCCGGATCTGCCGCCCGACGCTGCATCCGATGACATTTCCCGCGCCGTCTGTGCGCCGCAGGCCCTCGTTGGTGGCGGTGAAGCAGCACCAGCGATAATAGGAGCTGCCATCCTGCCGCTTTTTGGTGCGGTGGGAGAAGCTCTTGCCGCACTCACCGCAGCGAATTTTACCGGAGAGCGGATAGCGGTTGCCGTGTCCACCGCAGCCTGTCGCACGGTTGCGGCGGGACAGCTCCCGCTGCACCGCCTGCCACGTTTCCCAGTCGATGATGGACTCGTGGTGATCTTTTAGTTCTACCAGCGGTTCCTTGCCGTGGTTGTACTTCTTTTCGTGCGTCAGATAGTCCGGCGTGTAGGTCTTTTTCTGGATCAGGTCACCGCAGTATTTTTCATTCTTTAGGATCTTAGTCACGGTGGCCGAGGACCAAAGGCAGTTGCCCTTGCTGCTGAGAATACCGGCCTCCCGCAGCTCCCGCGCGATGGTGCTGCACCCTTTGCGCTCTTGCAGGTACTTATGGAAGATGAGCCGGACAACTTCCGCGCCCTCCGGGTTGACGGTCATTTTGCCGCCAATCACGTCGTAACCCAGCAGCGAGCCGCCAAAAACGACGCCCTTCTCCATGCTGCGCATCTGTCCCCATTTGGAGCGTTCAGAGGTCCTTCGGCTTTCGTCCTGTGCGAAGGAACTCATGATCGTCAGCCGCAGCTCCCCATCGTTGGTGCGGGTATCCAGGCTGTCATTGAGAAACAGCACGCCTACGCCCCGCCGACGCAGCTCGCGGGTGATTTGCAGGGCGTCCACCGTGTTGCGGGTAAAACGGCTGACCTCCTTGGTCACGATCAGGTCGATCTGTCCCAGCTCCGCCGCATGGAGCATTTTATTGAACTCCACGCGCTTGTTGGTCGATGTGCCGGAAAATCCTTCGTCAGCATAGATGCCTTGCAGCTCCCAATCCGGCTGGCGCTGGATGTACTCGCGGAAATACCGCTGCTGCGCTTCAAAGGAATTTGCCTGGTCTTCCTTATCCGTGGATACACGGCAATACGCTGCTACTTGTAACATAAAAACTCCTCCTTTTCGTGGTATCATACGATACAGAATGTGTCTTTGCAATTGTGCGAATACTGAAAGGCACTATTCCTTTACAGATTTTGATTTTCCTGTATTTCTTATCTGTTCTTCTAATTTTTGTACGCAGTTCCTACACTGCATTTCGTTAAGAACCCCTTGACGCTGCAAGGCGAGCAGGACGGCTCGCTGGTATGCGAGAAGAAAGTCCTGCCCGATCTCATCTGCCGCCTGATTATGCAGCAACTCCGGTTTGCTTGCCATCCTGCTCCCCCCTTTCCTTGAAACTATGCGGAGAGACCGGTGAACTTGTTGCCGTTTTCCCGGAAGTGGTTTCCTGCCTGACGGAAACTCGATTTCTGCTCCTTGGCACGCTCGCGTCATCAGACGGTCATGGCCTGCTTCCCCGAAAGAGAAACGCTCCGGCGGTCATTCAATTTTGTGGAAGATCGTTCGTGCTGAATTTCAACTTCCACAAAAATGATAGCAAGCGTTGACGGAGATTTCAATATGTGGTAAACTATTCGTGTGACAAATGATTTACCACAAACGATGCACAGCGGTGTCCACGAATGGAGGAGAAGCCTTGAGAGCCTTGTATTGCTTGAGTTTTGGCCCCAAAAAGGAATATGTAGAAACGGATTTCAAGCCCGTGGAATATCGTCTCGGGACAACCCTTATTGCTTTTTTGTCCACAGATTTCACTTCTTTACGGGCGAAATTACTGGTGCGAACAACGCCCATGATGGAAAATCAAGCCATTACCGAGATCAAAAATGCGCTGAGCACGATCCACCCTTTTGGGGAACGCTTTGTGCAGTCCCTCTTTTTTGAAGAAAAGCTGGCAGACGTGCTTGATGAACGCATGGAAGGTTTTGAGAAGCTGCAAAAGGAACTCTCCGCCTTTGCAGATGCCGTGCTCGTGCCGGACAAATCTAAGTTGAGCGCCAAGCAGCGTTTGGCGCTCTATATGAGCCGCGATTTTCAAGCTGCCACAGCGATCGCCGGTTTGGACCTGAAGATGCGCGCAGAACGAAAGCTGTATGTAGATGAGCAGAATTTTGATCCGGTGTTGGCGGCAGACCGCATTTCGACGCCACCAAAGTCCGTCCGGTTTGCCCGCATCGAGGGCTCGGACGATTTGGGCGCGACGCTGCTGACAGAACTGCTGGAGATGGTCGAGCAAGGAATTGAATTGAAAAAGTGTGAATATTGTCATCGTTACTTTATCCCGTTCTCTTCCAAAGCTCTTTATTGTGATCGGTCAGTCGGTGATACCGGAAAAAGCTGCAAAGAACTCGCAGTCAAAGAGAAGCATGAAAAGAAAATCGCTGCCGATGATGGCTTAAAGCTCATCCGGCAGCGGATCAAAACCTATGATATGCGTGTTCGCCGTACTCCGGCCATTTACACAGATGCCGCGTTTCAAATCTGGAAAGCGCAAGCGGAGGATGCACGAAACCGCTATGTGAACGGCGAATTGACCTACGAGGAATTGGCCGCTCTCACACAGCTCCCTAAGAAGAAAGGTGAAAAATAGACGAAGAAAACATGAGAGTTTTCTGTTTTCAATACAGCTCTTGTGTGGTATGATAATAAAAATGACCGTTTGGAGGATTTACTATGGATTACATTCTAAAGCAGTTCGATGAACCGCTGGTTAAATTCTCCGCAACGACCGATACCAGTGAGCCGGAGATCCAAATTCTTTGGACAAATGAAGAAAAAGCGGCATTGCTGCCGCTTGATCTGACGCTGACGCCGGACGGATTGAGCCGCTGGTTGCGCCGCCGCATGATCCCGAAGAATCGCGCCTATGTCCATAGCCTTTTGGCAAAATGCGGCTTAAACCTCAACCGTCCGCTCGGTATTATCAGCGCTTGTAAAGGACTATCCCTTAACGATTGCTATTGGGTCGTCGAGGACGGTGGAACCGCTTCTTTTGACAAAGTAAATCTCTACGACAACCCATTCAGCAATGTTCTGGCCGAGCTTGCCTTTACCGGCTATGGCAGCAGCGTCCGCACTTCCCTGCTCTCCAGCCCGGAGTTTACTACCAATGGAATGCTCCGCAAATGCTGGCGGCGCATGGGCGGTAAGGTGTATCTCTATAAGGGCGGCACAGAGGGCGCGGCCAACACAGGCAACGAGCCATATTCTGAGTTTTACGCCGCGCAGATTGCTGCCGCCATGGGCGTTCACGCGATCCCCTACGGCTTATCCCGTTGGAAAGGCGTTCTCTGCTCCACCTGCGAGCTTTTTACCAGTAAAGAGTATGCCTATCTCCCTATCGGCCATCTCGTTTCTAAGGGCGGCATGGGGGCTGTCAGGGCGTATTACGAAAAGATGGGAGATAAGTTTGTCAACGCGCTGAACGAAATGCTGGTGTTTGATGCGGTGATCTGCAATGTGGACCGGCATTTCGGGAACTTTGGCGTGATGGTCGATAACCGGACGAATACCATCGTCTCCCCCGCTCCCCTGTTCGACCATGGCAATTCCCTCTTTAACTTTGCAGGCGCGGACGCCTGGGCGGACGAGGCTGCGCTGGAGGCATATATCGAAACGCTGTACCCCAGCGTGTACGATGATTTTCTCGGCACAGCCAAGGACGCGCTGACGCCGGAGCTGCGTGAGAAGCTGCGGCATCTGCTGAACTTCAAGTTCAAGAAGCACTCCCGCTATAACATGCCTGAAAATAGGTTGCGGATGGTGGAGCGGCAAGTGCAGAAACGGGCAAGGATATTGTTGTTGGATATGTAAATATAATAGAATCGGCATCATGTCAATAGCATGATGCCGATTCTGTTACACTATAATTGAGGCTTTTCCAACACATACATCAGCTGGCTTGCCAGCATAATTTGCTCCATAGCCTCACGTTTTTCATATTGAAGATTAGCATGAGCCGCAGGGTTGCGATAGGCTGCCATGATTCCTTCAAACAGAGAGTGGATTCCGCGTCGGTAGTCCTTGCCGCTGGTAGCAGTTGTGTCACAGAATTTGAAAGCGCCGTTCTCGCTCATAAGTGCGCCAATCACATCACCAATCTTCGCGGGAACTGCTGCGCCGGTTTTTAACTCCAAAAACTTTTCACGCAGACGAGATTCTACTTCTTTGACCGCCTTTTCTGCTGCGGTTGAGTAGTGACCATCTGCATATAACTCATGGGAGACATTCACAATTCGCGGGTGAATATCGGACCAGAACTGGACAACAACAGGTTCTGCTTCGATATGGCGAACAATTACTACCAACTCGCCAAATGCCGCAGGATTCAGGAAAATAGCATCCATCTCGTTTTGCTGAAAGAGTATATTTGCAACACAGGGGAGCGTAGTCGCATAAAAAGGATAGTCCGCTTGTATTCCTCTCGTAATTGCATTGATCCATTGGTGGACGCGCTGAATTTCCTGAGGTGTGTGGAGAAACTGCATCTGCAAGTTTGCGTTTGTAAAGTCTATCCACTTTCGCAGCTCATACAGTTCGTTTTCATACGGCAGTTTCAAAACACGCACCTCCCTTACAGCGCCTTAACCGTGTCGATAAACTGACTCATGCTCACCGCACCCGGCAAGAGGTTTTCGCCATTCTCAAACACCATATAATAGCGATAGTCTTTGCCCGCTGCTGTACGCCACGCTTGACCGAGCGCAATCTTCTCCCGACTACCATCATTTTTCAGATGTTCGCCCTTGGTTTCCGCGCAGATGAGCTTGCCGCTTTGGGTCATAATCAGAATATCGGGATAATGTTTGATAAAGCCGTTGATGGCAAAGTCTTGACGTGCAATATTTCTGTGCCACCAGCGGACATTCGGCAGGGCGGTCAATTCCACAACCAGCTTCTGCTCCAACTTGTTCATATCGCCGTCCTCAGCCGTATACAGCGAGCGGGCGTATATGGCGGTATTGCTGGCGGGATGAATAGATGTGGGCAGACGGAACGAGGGCATACAGACGATGCGCTCCGTTTCCAGCCACTTTTCAAAAGTTTCCCGATAGTGGACTTCCAGCAACGTTTCAATCTTGTCACGGATCTTCGCCGCATAGCCCAGCGGGGCTTTCTCCATGGCGGCAAGCTGCGCCTTGTCCATATCGTCCACGATACGGTTTATGTAGGCACGCAGCTCGGCAGCGTCCACCATATTCAGCTTGTTAAGCTGATTGAACATCATTTCCTTGCATTGACGCACCCGGCTTTCCGGTGGCAGATTGTTGAACCACTCCTTGAAGTACCGCTGCTCGGCACTCTCCATCTTGAACACCTTCGGCAAACCGCCGTCCTGCTCCCGCACGTCGATTTCGCGGATTTCATCGTCTGCGGCGGCAAAATCAACGTCGTATGCCTTGCCCTTGAGGGTAAAGCCCTCTGCCAGCATTTCCTTGTCCAGCAGTTCAAAAGAACCGTCCGTAAACAAAGATTGCTCAACTTTCAGGAAAAACTGCGGGATTTGCAGTGTTTCAATATCTTCGTGGAACTGCGGGTTTACCCAAAATGTTTTCACTTTGTCCTGCACCTCTCTTGGAAGATTGTCCATCACCGGATCATTGCTGGTCTGCTGGATTGCATCTGTATATGCCTTTTCGACTTCTGCGGCAGCGTCCAGCATGGTGTCGGCTTTCGGGGCAGTTTCAGGCGTTTGCGCCTGTTCTCTGCGCCGCTCCAACTCTTCCTCAATCGATTTATCGTTCAGCCATGCAAAATCGTCCTCTGCGGGTTCCGGTTCGGAAACTCCTTGCGGGTCAGGCAGCGTAATTTGTTCCGCTGGCTGTTCAGGTGCTTTCGGTTTTACAGGCTCACCGATCCGATAGTCCTTATCGCTGAATCCTGCGCTGTTCAAGCCCTTGACTATATGCGCTACAGTATTGTTGAAGTCGTTGGAAGAAGTCAGCACATAGGACATATTGAGTGCGCTCTGCGTATGCTGGCTCGTATGGGGCAGACGGAGAATCCGTCCCAAAATCTGCTCCACGTCAACCTGACTTGTCTTATTGGCAAGAGACGCAAGGATATAGGCAAAGGGGCAATCCCAGCCCTCTTTCAGCGCATTGACCGTGATAATATAGCGAATCGGACAGCTTGGGGACATCAAATCGGTGTTTTTCAGCTCGTTCACATCGGCGGTTCGAATGGCAATTTGCTCGGCGGGAATCCCGGCGTCCACCAGCTTGTCCCGCAGCTTTTCAAAGGTAGTCGCATCCTCCTTGCCCTTCGGTTGCGCCTGAAACAGCGCAATAGGACGGATATATTTGCCCGTCTTGGTGTACTCCGCGCTTGCGATTTCTTCCAGCTTGTTCCGCAGGTCGATTGCGTCAATCAGCACCTCGGATTGGCTGTCCCGGTTATAGACGATCACGGGCAGCTTTACCATGTGTTCGTTTTTCAGCTGCACCGCGTCCACATAGGAAATGATATTGCTCTCCTTTTTCGGCGTGGCGGTCAAGTCCAGCACAAAGCAGGGATTGAAGTTTTCCAGCATTTCAAGGCTCAATTCCGAACGGGCATGGTGGCTCTCATCCACGATGACAAGCGGGTTAAGCTGGTTGATAATCTGGAACAGGGCAGTTTCGTCCGCTTTTTCAATGGGGCTGTCGGGCTTGCCCAGCACCTTTGCAAACGCGGCAAGATTGCTGTTCTCCTGATAGGCTTTCAAGACCTCCTTGCCGCGCCCACGGAACGAATCGTAGGACAGCACCATGACCGACAACTGCTCCGTTACGGCGGTGGGGTTAAAGTTCTGACCGTTCAAAAGCTCCTGCTTGGTGTAGACCTCAACACGCCCGCCGAAATCCACGTCGATTTTCTGACGGTAGGGATGGGACGTGTCTTTCAGGGCTTTCGCCGTCTGTGTTAGAATCGCGTCAGAGGGAACAAGCCACACGACAGCCTTTGTCTTGGTAGCAGGGAGCGCGTCAAAGATAGGGCGAACGGCGTTGCAGGCAATAAAGGTCTTGCCGCCGCCCGTCGGCACCTTGAAGCAAAGGTTCGGGACACCGGGTATCACGTTTTGGTATAGCCCTAAAGTCGGGGCTGATTTCTCCTGCCAGAACAGGCGAAACGCCGCTGCGTCACTCTTTGTTTCGTTCAGCAGTTCCAGATAGCGGGTCAAGTCCGCTATCACCTTTTTCTGATATGTTTTCAGTTCCATATAGCGAACACCCCCTTACAGTCTGCTAATGTCTCTCGGTATTTTCTTGAATGTAACGCCCATTTTTGCCAGCTTGTCCTCGCTGATGGAACAGCGGTCGGCATAGATCACCGTTCCATCGGCTTTTTCCGTAATGGTAGAGAGGAACGCATAATCCAGCACCGTCACGCGCTGCGGCTCGTAGTAGAAGTAATAGCACGTGCTGTTGTGCTTGCCGAGGTAATAGGGATTGCCGCCGCTGGGCGGGGCGTAGGGCTGCTTGGTTTCCATGAACCAGATGTATTCTCGGATTTTCTCCGGGGCAACGGCTTCATTCAGGCAATCGCCCACAAGCAGCGGTTCACCAAGATCATAGAAGCTGAAATTGCCGCCCGTGCCCTCCACGGCATTTTTCCCCTCGCCGTAGCCACGGATCACACGCTTCACGCGCTCGGCGGTGATGCTGTCGGCGTAGTCCATCATCTCAACGAGGATGAACTTGCGGTGTCCGCCGTCCGCCTTGTTCATGTTGAGGACAGCATGGGCGGTGGTGCCGGAACCGGCAAAGGAATCGAGGATGATGTCATCGGGATTTGTTGCTATTTGCAAAATCCGTTTGATTAATCGAGTGGGCTTAGGTGTGTCAAAAGAATCGGCATTGCCCAAAATCGTAATAATCTCTTTTTTAGCCTCATCCGTATGACCGACTTCTTCATGAGGCCACCACGTCCAAGGGATCATCCCTTCGACTTCTGACAGATAGCGAATGGTGCTTGGCTGTGAATCTCCATTCTTTCCAAAATAGATTCGTCCTGCTTCAAGTATCTTTTTGTATTCAGATTCTACGGTACTCCAACAACGCCCTTGCGGAGGATAACAGACCTTTCCACTTGGCGTAGTAATTGGGTACATTTGATTTGGTCTATACCCCTGTGCAGTCATCGGAACAGCACGCCAACGTCCCTTGGGATCGTTGTTGGGGTTTTTATATACTTTGGCAGAGTTCTCATCAAATTCCACTTTATGGCGAATTACCTTGAAGGTTTCAACATCCGACGCATATACAAGAATATACTCATGTGCGTCACCAATTGCGCCTCGGTTTTCACGAGAATATCTTTTCTGCCACGCTATTGTAGCAACATGATGATTTGAGCCAAAAATTTCATTACAAATCAGTTTTAAGTTTTGAATTTCGTTTTCGTCGATAGAAATAAAAATGGAACCGTCGGTAGGGTGTAACAGCTTTTGCAGCAGCTTCAAGCGCGGGTACATCATGCACAGCCACTTGTCGTGGCGGGG
>ERZ772867.981-NODE-981-length-35730-cov-5.629909_pt1 | contig 35730 bp, 34 predicted proteins | sample MGYA00511341_ERZ772867 | MGnify/ENA primary metagenome ERZ772867 (study PRJEB29015, sample SAMEA2737707) | human gut metagenome | biome: human gut; feature: human-associated habitat; material: faeces | place: China | collected 2012 ... | reverse complement strand
GTTCCAGATCGGCTACCGTGGGCTGCTTTCCGTTGTTGATGATGCCGTTATCCCGAATTTGGGATAACGGCATTATCAACAACGGGCAAAAGCCTACAGTATCTGATTTGGAACAACAGGTGAAAAATGAGCAATCCATTTCCCTTATGGATTTGGCCGAGGCAGTCCAGCAGGAGAAGAAGCCCTCTGTCCTGAAAAAACTGAAAGAGCAGCCACCGCAGTCGGCAAGCGAACGAAAACCACGAAAAACCAAAGAAAAGGAGATTTGACTATGGATTTTACCTTTGAAGAACAGGAGCTTATGGCAATCTACAACCCTGGCACCCGCCTGGGTCTGATTCAGGCGCTCAATGAAATGCGTACCTATCTGGATGAAGATGAGCAGGAACTTAGAACGCTCACGGATAGTGCTGTCTACAAGCTCAGTCGAATTTCGGACGATGCCTTTGAGAAACTGGATTTGATCCCGGAGTTTTGAATGTGATAAACCTGCGTATTGCTGTAGATTCCCGCCGCTATAAACCTGCGTATTGTCAAAACTTTTTTCGATTTTAATATTGCGTATTGTAGAAACCTGTGTTAGAATAACCGTAGAGGTGAACAGTATGCTATTCAAACGAAAGATTTACGACAAGTTCCTGGCCTGGAAAACAGAGTGTGCCGGTAAAAAAGCACTGTTGGTCGAGGGAGCGCGGCGAATCGGAAAGTCCACAGTTGTAGAGGAGTTCGCAAAGAACGAGTACAAAAGCTATATTCTGATCGACTTTGCGAAAGCATCCAGTGATGTAAAGGAATACTTCCAGCTGTATTTGAATGACCTGGACACATTCTTCATGCTGCTGTCTGTCCAGTATGGTGTCCAGCTGCATGAGCGGGACAGTGTGATCATCTTCGATGAAGTGCAGCTGTTCCCCAAAGCCAGAGAGGCCATTAAGTACCTGGTTGCCGATGGGCGTTATGACTATATGGAAACCGGCTCGCTGATTTCCATTAAGGAAAACGTCAAGGATATTGTGATTCCCTCCGAGGAACGGCAGATGAAAATGTATCCCCTGGACTTTGAGGAATTCTGCTGGGCATTGGGCGAAAAACCTATGGTCACTTATATCAGAACTTGCTTTGAGAAACGGGAGCCTTTGGAGCGGACGCTCCACAATAAGGCCATGCTCCTGTTCAAGCAATATATGCTTGTGGGTGGGATGCCCATGAGCATTGTTGCGTTCCTGGAAGGGCGGAAGGACTTTGGCAAGGCTGATCTGGAAAAACGGGACATTCTGGCACTGTATCGGAACGACATTATGAAGATTCAGGCGCAATACCGCTCCAAGGTGCTGGCGATTTTTGACCAGATTCCCGGCCTGCTCTCCCGGCATGAAAAGCGGGTCGTGTTCAACCGGATTGCCGCCGGTTCTTCTGCGGATCAGTATGAGGAAACCTTCTTCTGGTTGACCGATTCCATGGTCGCCAATGAATGCCGCCGTGCCAATGACCCCAATGTGGGGCTGTCTCTGACAGAATCGGACACCTATATCAAGTGCTATCTGGGGGACACGGGGCTGCTTGTCAGTCACGCTTTCGACGAAAACGAGCTGTTGGAGGATGAAGTCTACAAGCAAATCCTGGATGGCAAGCTGGGGCTGAACGAGGGAATGCTCTACGAAAATGTCATTGCGCAAATGTTGACAGCCAATGGTCACAGGCTGTTCTTCTACACCCATTACAGCGAGGAGAAAAAGCGCAACGACATTGAAATCGACTTCATTATCTCCAACAACAGCAAGACAAAATATAAAATGTACCCCATTGAGGTCAAATCCGGCACACGCTACACAACGGACTCTCTGCTGAAATTCAGGGAGAAATACAAAACCAGGATCGGCGGCTGCTATATCATCCATCCCAGAAATCTGATTGTAAATGATGATATTCTCTGCATTCCACCGTATATGACGATTTGTCTGTAATATTTTCTTCCCACACCTTTTGTCGGTTTTCTAATCTTGTACTGAAAATTGCCGTACAATTGGAAATAGTAGAATGTGAAAGGTGGTATAAACTATGGCAGCAAAAATCGCAAATGTAATGGCTCGTGTGGAGTCCCATATAAAGGAACAGACCGAGGAAACCATGGATATGCTCGGCATTCCTGTTTCTTGCTCTGTTCCCAGCGCACCAACTGCACGGGATGAATTGGACGATGCCGCCTTTCACGCTATGATGGAACGTAGCCTTAAAGAAGCAAAGGCAAATCAATCCCGTCTCGCTTCTGATGTATTTGCAGACCTGAAACGGAGGATGCGGTAAACGCCGGAAAGAAAGTTCAAGTGACTGGAATTATCCACGGTTGCAGAGATCAGCGCCATCAGCTGTCCAAAATTGTTGCCGAGTTCTCCAAGCAAAAGCCATTGGAAGATCGCGCGGCATTCCTGAAAGCACTCTACCACGGCGGAAACGGCCTGATTACGGAAAATGGCAAGATTTCCGCATGGTATGGCGAGGACGGCATTCACATCGCAAGAGGCGATACTGCGCGCTATCTTCCCTCTGCCCAAGTTATCAGCTGGGCAGATGCAGCGGAGCGAACGGAAAAACTGCTGGATAACGGAGCATTCGCCACAAATTTGGAGGTCACGGAAGCATACAGGAATGAGCGTCAGCGTATTGCCACCGAAGTATGGAATCTCTACCATGACCTTGCGGATGAGGCCAAATTGCTGGGGCATCTGTCCTGCCTGAGTAGTATTCGCAGCACCAATTCTCCAGAGGAAACGGAACGCCTGACGAACGATCTGCTGAATCCGGAGTTTCGGGAAAGGCTTCTGGCAGAATACAAGGTATTCCTTGACGCCCACCATGAAAACCGAGAGCTTCTGCGCTTCCATTACCACCGGCCGCAGGCACTTCTCACCCGGCTGGAAGAACTGTCCCTGCCACGCAAAGAATACCACTCCGACATGGCAATGCTTCCAGAAACCGGGAAGTTCATCACCGAAGATGAAATTGCGGATTCCCTAGCAAACGGGAGCAGCTTTGAGGGTGGAAAGAGCCACATCTATGCGTTTTTCCAGGCACAGCACTCGCCCAAAGAGTGCGCTGATTTCCTGAAAGAGGAATACGGTACTGGCGGACGCTCCCATGCTGTATCCAAAGAAAGCGGCAGCTTTGAAGAACACGGCAGCAAGGGCATCGTACTGAAAAAGAGCGGCTGTGCGGAGATTCAGATGAATTGGAACAAGGTCGCTTCCCGCATCTCTGAGCTGATCTGGCAGGACCGCTATTTTACACCAGATGAACAGGCGCTTTATGACAAGACGTTGGCACAGGATGCAGCGCGAAACATCGCCTATGATAGCTATAACGCCATAAAGGAAGCACACCCGGACGATATGGTACTGTATCAGGTCGGCGATTTCTTTGAAATGTACGGTGAGGATGCACGTCAGGCGGAATTGCTTCTGGATTTGAACCTTACTTCCCGGAATATCCCGGATGTAGGGCGCGTGACCATGTGCGGTATCCCCGCGCACAGCTTGGAGCAGTATGTAGAGAAGCTGCGTGACAAGTACGATGTGACGATTGCCGCAACGCAGGAGGACAGCAATGAGCGCCGCATTTACACACTCCCGTCCATTGACCATAAAGCTGAGAACGCTATCAATGCTTATGAAGCAGAGTTTGGCGCGGACGGCACAAGCGTGTTCCGCGATCCCGCCGCAGAGCAGCCACACCAGCCCACCGTGCGGGAGCTGTTTGACAGGTACAAGCTGGCCGTCGGCAACGCACTTTCCAAAGATACGGCTTTTGTCAATGCCTGCCGCAATTCAGACCGCCAGAACGCTTATCTGGAGGGTGCGGACGCTATCCGTCGTATTGTCACGGCATCTGATGATCTCCAGCTTGTCCGCCTGTACTTTGATATGCCCGCGTTCCATAACCGGCTGCATCAGGAGCTTTTGGAGGAACTATATCCCACGCTGGCCACAACGGTCGCCCCCTCTCCCTATAAGGAGGACATCGACGATGCCTTGCAGAAATGGAACGGCAATCCTCAAAGCAAACAGGCAGTTGTGTGGTATATGGAGCAGCACGGCCGGGAAAAAGATACCGCCTTATGGCTGGCAAAGGAATACGGTGCGGGCGATACTTCCCAGCCGCTTCAGATCTCCGTAGGCAATTCTGAGCCGGTCATCTTGTCTTGGTCGAAGGTGCAGCGGCGATTGGCGCAACTCATCCATGAGGATCATTTCTTCACAGAGCAGGAAAAGCCTACGTTGGAGCAGAATCTGGACTACCGGCTTTTAGACCGGCTGCGGGCAGACTGCGAATACTTCCTTGGCGCAGGCAACCGTGCGGAAAAGCATCTGTGGGCAGGTAACGTTCGTGCGCAGATCGCCAAAATGCGGGAACTGTACGATACGCTCCCTGAGAAGCCTGAATGGCTGACCAAAGAGACTATCGATGATTATGCCGAGCGGATGGCACCGCCGTATCAGGTTGTAGCGTATCACCACTTTGAAAATGGCTTTGACGATAAGCTGGACTACCAGACATTGGCCGAAGCGGAAACGGCCGCACAGGGCTATGTGGACGGTACAATGGAAAGCGATGGTTTTGCATACGACGGTGCGGCTATCTATGACCGGCAGACGCGGAAGTATCTGCGCATCTACGGCAATTACCCGGATGAACGGGCGCACGCAGAGACAGCGGGACGTGATTTGGTCGAAGAACCGGCAGTGTCTGCGGAAAGCACCATTGCTCCAGCAGACCGTTTCCATGTGGTAAGTCTTGACCAAGGCTTCTATACCCGGTACACCATATGGGACGATAAGACTGACGGCTACTACGTGGATACAGACGGTGTTACGGAGGAATTTACAAGCGAATGGCAGGCGGAAGAATACCGGCTGAAGCTGCAAAACCAGGCACTTATGGAACAGGCAAAGGGTCTGATTTCTGACTTCTGCCAAAGTGAATACAGTTCCGAAGCGGATTTCAGCGACCCAGCGAAGATCGGTATTGCTTACACCACCATCACCGACGATGAGATTCCTGTTCAAGTGAACATCGACCTCGTAAATTTCCGGTTGGAACGGTATCTGAATGGTGAGCATTTGGAAACCAGGCAGTACGGTTCCCTGCAAGCCCTTATTGCCAACGAGTTGGAAATCCTTGATTTCAGTGACCTTACTCATGTTTCAGATGAGGATATAGAGCAATACCGTTGGCACAAGGGCGAGGAAGCGACTGAGAAAGCGCCTGAAACAGTTGAATCTGCGCCCTCAACACAGAAAGGCAATCTCTCCTATTCGGTAGGCGATACCGTCTATCTGGACAACAAGCCCTTTGAGATCACCGAAGTTGGTCTTTTTGACGTGCATCTCCGCGACCCGTCGCAGACATATCCCATCTTTCGTGTGGAAGGCAAAGAACTGCTTACGGAAAAGTACGGAATCCTCAACAGCCGCGGAAACCGTCTGGCCTTCTCGGATGATTCTGCCTACTATCTCCTGTGCGCTCTGGAAATTCTGGACGATGACGGAAATTTCCAGGGCAAGGCAGATATGTTCTCCAAGCGTACCATTCAGCCCCACAAGGTTGTCACCTCTGTGGATACCGCCGTGGAAGCCCTGACCATCTCCATTGGGGAACGGGCTTGCGTGGATTTGGGCTATATGTCCAGCCTTTCCGGGAAGCCCACCGATGCACTGACCACCGATTTGAAGGGAATCATTTTCCACGATCCCAAGTTGGGCACTTTGGAAGATCTGACCGGTTGGGTCACAGCTGACGAATATCTTTCCGGCAATGTGCGGCAGAAGCTGAAAGATGCAGAAACGGCTGCCGCAGAGAACCCTATGTACCGAAGCAACGTGGAAGCCCTCCGGGCCGCCCAGCCCAAGGACCTGGAAGCCTCGGAAATTGAGGTGCGGCTGGGTGCTACCTGGATCGATAAGTCCTATGTCCAGCAGTTTATGTATGAATTGCCGAGCAGGAATCTTTCCGGGACTGGCTGAAAAGCCAGCCCCCGGAAGAAATTCTGAATCACGCTTATGAGTACACCATACGGGAGGATATTCTGCTGTCGCTGGAATACCACAATTTTTCGGATGCACAGATCGACGGTCTGATGGAATCCCCCAGCCCTCTGGCAGATGTTTTCAGGGATTTTGAAAAGCTGGAAACGGATCATATGGATACCGTCCGGGATTGCATGGAAAACAGAGCGGATGCCATTCTGGAAGATCAGCGCCGTGCGCTCAGAGAAACACCCCTGTATACCCAATCTGGAACCTATGCCCATGAGCACGGGGAACTGGGACAGTACCGGGCTTCCAATGAAGCGAATATGGCCTGCAAACAAGCTATTGAAGATGCCATCCGTGACCATTACAGTGGCTACAGTCTGGACGGAAAGGCCGCGGTTGCAGAAGTTGTGAGAGCCTTTGGAACGGAGCGAACCATGTACATCCTCGCCAACACCGTTCAGCAAAAAGATCATGACGGACGGATTTCTCCCAGCAATAAGGATTGGGCGAAATCGATCCCCATCCAGAAAAATCCCGATGCCTGGGGTGGAGACCGGAACGTCTATCTTATCGTGAACAGTCACCCGGGATTGACGGATTTATTTGTAAGCGCTTTTCGCAAAGAGCTTTGCCGACAGCAGGAGAAAACTGTCAAGCCCTCCGTACTGGACAAGCTACAAAAGCAACCCACAAAAAATTCGCCGAAAATTTCGGCGAATTTCCATGGGCAGGAGCGGTGAATGTGATTGAGAAAGAGATTATAAAAGCCGTTCGGTTTTCACCTGACGAGATGCGGGTGGTTCAAGAAAAAATGCGACAGTTTGGAACCTCTAATTTCTCGGCTTTCATGCGAAAAATGGCCATTGATGGGTATGTTGTCAGGCTTGAGCTTCCAGAGCTGAAAGAGCTTGTGTCCCTGCTTCGGTATTCCAGCAACAACCTGAATCAGCTTACCCGGCGTGTCCACGAAAGTGGAAGAATCTACGATGCCGACCTTGAGGACATTCACCAGAATCAGGAACGCTTGTGGGGGGCGGCCCAACAAATTCTGGACAAACTGTCCAAGCTGTAATCTCTTGCCGTATCCTTGCGTTGTGCTTACTCTGTCCATATAATGAAAGCGAAAAGGAGGTACGCCCTATGAAATGGATATTCAAATTACTGACCGCTCCAATCGTTCTGACCATTGACCTGTTCACACTTGCCTGCGCGGGGATTATCTCCTGTTCGGCAATTCTGTTCCGAATTGTCAGCGGCATTGTTGCGCTCCTCGGAGTAATGGTTCTGGTCACATACTCTCCAAAGAACGGAATCATTCTTTTGACCATCGCATTTCTTGTCAGCCCGATGGGGCTGCCGATGTTCGCAGTGTGGATTCTCAGCGCACTACAAGGCATCTCGCATTTCTTCAAATCCATCTGATTCCAGCTCCGGTGTCGTCATGGCACCGGGGCTTTTCTTATAAGGGGGTAACTCATGGCAACTACACGGCTCATGCCCTTGCACGTTGGCAAGGGGCGTACTGCCGGAACCGCAATCGCCGCAATCATTGATTATGTGGAAAATCCAGAAAAGACCGATGATGGACGGCTGATTACCAGCTGGCAATGTGACAGCCGCGTTGCCGACAGTGAATTTCTCTTTTCCAAGCAGCAGTACATCCGGAATACCGGTAGGGTGCGAGGCGCGGATGACGTGATTGCCTACCATCTGCGCCAGTCTTTCCGTCCCGGCGAGATCACGCCGGGGGAAGCCAATCGCCTGGGCTGCGAGCTGGCACGGCGATTCACAAAAGGCAACCATGCCTACATCGTCTGTACGCACATTGATAAGGCTCACATCCATAATCACATTATCTGGAACTCCACCGCGCTGGATGAACAGCGCAAATTCCGCAATTTCTGGGGCAGCACCAGAGCGGTACGCCGCCTGAACGATACCATCTGCGTTGAGAACGGATATTCCATTGTGGCTGATCCCAAGGGCAAGGGTCAGACCTACGACAAATGGTTGGGGAATCAGAAGAAACTTTCTCACCGGGAACGGATTTGCTATGCCATTGATGAAGCTCTGGCACAAAGGCCCCAGAGCTTTGAGGAGCTGCTGGAACTGCTGCGTCAATCCGGGTATCAGATTAAAGGCGGCAAAGTACCCTCTCTGTTGGGAGCTGACCAGAAGCGTTTTATCCGCATGGATACTCTGGGCGAGAACTACACCCCGGATGCGCTTCGTGCGATTATTTCCGGGGCTAGGAGCCATACGCCGAAAAAGAAGCGGAGTATTCTAAAAAGTTTCTTTCTGAGCATGAATCCGAGATCATTCTGCATAAGGCGGCAAAGCAGTTTTTTGATGAGCAGGGGCTAAAAAAGCTGCCTACCGTCAAGAGCTTGCAAGCGGAATATGCCCAGCTTCTTTCTGAGAAAAAAGCCATGTATGCAGATTACCAAACGGCCAGAGACGAGATGCGTTCTCTGCAAACCGCCAAGGCAAATGTGGATCGGATTCTGGGCGAGGATGCACTTTCTGTGGAGAGAGAACCTGAAAAAGATGGACGTTAAGCGTCCATAAGCGATTTGAAAAATCGCGTAGCTGCTGCATTTTTGCAGCGTTCTCAGGATACAGAATTGTATCCTGCGGGGATTGGGGCAGAGCCTCAACAAGCAGAAAGCTCCCACTTCCATGATGATGGAAATGGGGGCTTTCGTGCATATGTTTTACAGATGCATTGCTTGCTACTATTGTACCAAACTAATTTATTCAACATGGATGCAGAGAAATTGCACAATTTCATCATTTGTCGCTTCATGGTGTCCCTTTGCCAGAGCCTCTCAATCACCCCGTTGCATTCACTAAACCTTTGTAAGCCGTTTGCCCTGTGGATGCCTGAATTATTTTGCTTTATACACATAGAAGCTTTTGCAATATGCTAAAACGAGGTTGACATTATATGCGAAACAAGATATACTAATAGCATAAGGATAGGAGGCGATGTGTATGAATATCATCGGTACACGGCTGCGGGAATTGCGTCAAAGTGCAAAACTGTCTCAGGTGAAAATTGCGGAAGTTGTTGGTTCCCGGCAGTCGGCGATTGCTCGGTTTGAAAGTGGGGAAGTCCATGTTCCGGCAGAGGTGATGATCCGGTATGCGGATTATTTCGATGTATCGCTGGATTACATTTTCGGCCGCACGGACAAGCCTCAAGGGAAGCTGTACGAAGGGAAAATGAAAATTGAGAAGATATATCCTGACATGGATAAATTCATCGAGATGTGCTTCGACCCCGGCTCTCCTATCAATGAACGGCTGAAAGAAACGCTCCGGGAAATGCTGAAAGAGGGTAAAAAATGACAGCTGTGATCTATGCCCGATATTCCTCCGACAACCAGCGGGAAGAATCCATTGAGGGTCAGATTCGAGAATGTACTGCTTTTGCGGAGAAAAACGGTATCACGATTCTGCACCACTACATTGACCGGGCTTGTTCTGCCAAAACAGACAACCGCCCGGCTTTTCAGGAAATGATTAAGGACAGCGGCAAGAAGTTATTTGATATGGTCATCGTCTGGAAGCTGGACAGATTTGCACGGAACCGTTATGACAGCGCCCGGTATAAGGCACAGTTGAAGCGGAACGGTGTGAAAGTGGTGTCCGCAACGGAAGTGATCTCCGAAGGCGCTGAGGGGATCATTCTGGAATCTGTTCTGGAAGGTTATGCCGAATACTACTCCGCGGACCTGTCGGAAAAGGTTATCCGGGGCAGAACAGAGAATGCGCTGAAGTGCAAGTTCAATGGTGGCACACTTCCCATCGGTTATGTGGTTGATGAGGAACAGCATTTTCAGATTGATCCGCTGACCGCACCATTTGTTCTGGATGTTTTTAAGAAATACGACAAGGGCGCGACCATGAAGGAACTGCGGGACTGGCTGAACGAAAATGGTATCCGCAACAAGTTGGGAAAACCTCTGAACTTCAACAGCATTCAGCATATGCTGAGCAATCGACGCTACATCGGGGAATACAAATACCGGGACATCGTCGTACCCGACGGTATCCCTGTCTTCGTCCCGGAGGATTTGTTTAACCGTGTTCAGGAGAAGTTGGCTCAAAACAGAAAAGCCCCGGCCCGCCATAAAGCCGAGGACGATTATCTGCTGACCACAAAACTTTTCTGCGGTTACTGTGGAGCCTATCTCTGCGGTGAGAGCGGCAAGAGCCGGAACGGAACCGTTCATCACTACTACAAGTGCGTGTCCGTGAAAAAGAAACGGACAGATTGTAAGAAAAAGCCTGTACGGAAGCAATGGCTGGAAGATCTGGTGGTCAATGAAGTGATGAAGGTGGTCATGGACGACAAAGCCATTGAAGCCATCGTGTCCATGGTGATGGATTTGCAAGACCGTGAGAACACCAGTCTCCCGCTGTACGAACAGCAGCTCCAGGAAGCACAGAAGGGCATTGACAATCTTCTAAACGCTATCCAGCAAGGGATTCTCACCAAATCCACAAAGACCCGTTTAGAGGAACTGGAAGCCGCAAAGGAAGATTTGGAAATCAAGATCGCCAACGAGAAAATTGCCAAGCCCAGAATCAGCCCGGAATTCGTTACCTTCTGGCTTCACAAATTCCGCAAGCTGGATGTGCGCCAACAGTCCCACCGCAAAATGCTGATCGATGCCTTTGTAAATGCCATCTACCTGTACGATGATAAAATGGTCATTACCTTCAACTACAAGGACGGCACCAGAACCATTGCTCTGGACGACGTAAAAGAAGCCGTAAAGAAGAATACCGGTTCGGATTTGGATTGCCTTGCTGCACCAAACAGAAAAAGCCCTAGAGACTTATTCTAGGGCTTTTTTATTGCTTTTACCGGAATATTCCATCATTTCACTAACTATTCTGCGGTAAAACATTTACACAGTTTGTAACTTTTTATCGCTTGTGGTACGTTTTTAAGGTGCAAATTGGCAACGGATTGGCGACGGAATTTGCCACGCTTACCGCTTATACAGTCCCTGCACCACTCCGACGTTCTCCGCCCGTTCAATATCCCGCTTGTGCAGGTACTCATAGACGGCCATCATGGCCGCAGGCGGTTCGCCCTTCTGCTTGCGGTATTCCTCGATGTGGGAAACAACGGCCTTGTGCAGGGCGTTCATGTGGTTCATTTCCTCCCCGCTCAGCCTGTAAAACAGGTCTGCCAGCTCCGGGTCGTCGTGCTTGTATTCCACGGCCAGCTCCGCGTAGGTGTGCGCGTCCTTCAGCTCGTCCTCAATATACCCTGCCGGTGAACGACGGCTTCCGCTGCGCCAACCTCCATGGCGATCTGTACCATCAGACCTTTCATGTGACAGAGCACCAGGAAGACCGGGTCACGCTGTGTTACGAAAATACCGGCGAAATTTTCCCATTTCCCTTCCGTGTCCGCGTCGCATATCAGGTTGGTCAGCAGGGATTTCTGTCCGCATACACCATCGAAAACCCCAGCGGTGACCCCATACCCCTGTCCTTCGGGCTGCACACCACCTTCCGGGAGCCGGTTTGGTTTTCCGTTCCTCTGAACAGCTGCCAGGAAAAGGACATCCGCCATATCCCCACAGGCAGGTATATCCCCCTCAACGCTCAGGAGCAGCTCTACCGCACCGGCTCAAAATCCCGCGGCGTGCCGATTTCCGGCTTTTACCGCGCCGCCGGTGATACGGCATATATCGGGGAGAATATCCGCTATCAGGTGACCGGCTTTGGCCACTGGATTCTCTACAATGGCGGTGGAAACGGTGGCTTTTGTGCATCGAGCCGCAATTGGGCGGCGTCAACGCCCTGAACGACCCCGACCATTGCCCGCTGGTTCCCGGAAAAGGGGCACTGCATCTGGAGACCCGAATCTCGCTGTCCCCCAATTAAGCAGAAAAGCCCGCAGTGTAACCGCTGCGGGCTTGAAAATTTTAAGTTATCTGAGTGCCGTCAGCCGCCCGATCAGCACGTACCGGGCGTTTTCAAACTCGTAAGAGCAGGTGGAGAGGGTGACGAACCGGTCTTCCAGCCCGACCTCCACATCTGATACTATTTCCTGATTAAAATCTTAATTTTAATCAGGAAGGCATCGCCTGACGGCGCTGCCTGTTTTGTGATTTATAAGGAAAGAAATCACAAAACAAGTCTCATATGAACTCCATGCCCTTCAGGCAATTAAAACCTTTTTTAAAGATTTTAATTGGAGTTCAGTATGAGGTGAACGTCGAATCCGCCATGGCCTGCCGGACTGTGGCAAGCACGTCTTCGTCAGGCAGGTCAAAGGCATATACATCGGAGATCATCGGCGTGACAATCCCGGCCACCAGCTCAATCTTGTAGTCGGCCGACGGGGTCAGCAGCCACATCACGGGATGTGCGTCAAAAAAGTCCTGCTTCTTGTAATCCGGAAGGGTGCCGAACATCTTCTTGCTTTTCATGTTGTGGCCGTAGATGATCGTGTTGTTGTCCGAAAAATCCCCGGCGTTCCGGAAATCCGCAAACAACGTGCCGGAGCCGTTTCCGGTTCTGTCAAACATCCGATCCTGATAATAGGCATTGTCGGCAGCCTGCACCACCGGGAGGTTAATGGGGGTGTCCTCACAGTACAGCCAGCCGATAATGTCCTTGTTCGTTTCCGCAAGAACATCAAAGTCCACCTCAATGGGCGCCGTCTCATGGGGAACCGTCTCCGCCGGCTGGGTTTCCTGCTCAGCATCAGACGCCGGAGCCGCCGATTTGGGGGGCGGAGATTCTGATCACCACCGCATGGTCGATCAGATTCTCGTTCAGGCTGATGTTGTATAGCGAACACTCACTCTATATACGCCAGGCTCGGCGTCCTTGCCAACTTTAATCAAAATGCCATCACTGTTAAAGGAAGCCTCGATGTCCGCTTTGGGTTCGCAGTCCCTATATTTATTATAATTAGGGTCTATCTGCAAACCGGAAATATGCCCAACGACGAGGGATTTTTCGCCTGATGAAGCCATTTTTCCGCAGGAATACTTTGTGTATTGCAAGGAAAAATGGTGCACAGCAGGCGGAAAAGGCCCGCTGTTTGGGCATGTTGCCGGTTTTCAGATAGACCCTAATCAGAGCTTCCCTTGAATTGCGTATTACTTTGCCAGTTCAAACAATTCCAGCGCGTTGTTCACGATCAGGCCGTCCGCACTGCCTGGCCTGACATCCATGAATGCCTGGAAAACCTTTTTGTCCTTGGATGTCTTGTCCAGGATGTAGCCCGCCTGATGCAGAGCGGTGTGCGTCACCAGAAATGCTTTTTTATAGGGAACCGCCTCCAGCATGTCCCGGCCGATCTCAGCATACAGTTCAGCACCGGCGCAGATCATAGCCACGTCCCCCAGAACTGCCAGGCGCATTTCCAGGTTCACGGGGTCTGCGGGCACCATCTCCGGCGTTTCCGGCAGAACGGGGATCTCCCCCGGCTGCCGCAGGCCGTTGCCGCCCATGCGGAACATGGCAAACTTGGTGGGCCTTACCGCACGTTTCTGTCCAGGCAGCAGCACATCTTTGCGAACGGTTCTGATGGGCATATTGTCGGAATAGGTATTGATCGCGTTGATGGATTTGACGCAATCCACGCCGTGCCAGCGCCCCATGTATTCCATCAGCATATAGCCAACGCCGTCCGGAAAGTGGACACAGGTGGAATAGCCGTCGGGGTACTCATACTGCAGATTGTGGCTCAGCAATGGATTCTGATTCCCGGCGGCACCGGATGTCCACAGTGCAATGGCGCCGTTGCCGTAGGTCTCTTCCACGAAGCGGCAGGCAATGCCGCTGACATTGCCGGAGGTCTTGGACTTGCCGTCGAAATCCTTCATCATGTGGATGCAGGTATTATGCATTCCATAGTTCAGGATGACCGCAATGACCTTTTCCTCTTCATCTACAAACTTCAGTGTACGGACGGTCTTATCGCTGTAGCCTTCCAGATTCTTTCCCTCAAGCCAGAATCCAAATGGGCTCCGAACATCCCGATTCACGTTGAGGTAGCTGCTGCCCTCGCCGTAGCCATAGCGGGCAGGGCGCATACCGGCAATTGCCTTGCTGACGGCCTCCATAGTGGCAGACAGCTCAATCTCCCAATACTTTTCATGAAAAGCAATCTCCGCCGGAGAATTATTCTTGCTTTCAGAATGATTATCCTTGGGGGCAGAATGATTGTGGGTTGCGGAAATGAAAATGTTTTCCGCCGGAATTCCGGTGATCTCCGTCAGCTTTTCCACCAGGCCGGGAGCAGCAGGATAGTTTGCCAGTTCGTAGGAGAGCATCAGCAGCTTCTCGCTGCCATTGTCAATGACAATGGTGCGGCAGTACATATCGTCATAAATTTCGCTTTGCAGCAGCGGCGCCACGCCCCAATCGGCAAAGCTGCTGGGAATGGGATACATATCGGGAGTCGGATTGATGCAGGCCTTCGCCGCGCCGACCATCAGTTTACGCATATCCATACCGTTCCTTTCATTCCTCACTCGGATATACACCATTGTCGGAGTAGGCAATAACGCCAAAGCCTTTTACGAATTTCATCATGCGGTGTACCGTAACGCCGCTTCCGCCCGTATGAAATTCGTCGTAGCTGAAATCATCGGGATTCTCCACAATTTCATTCAGTGCATCCAGAATATCCAGCAGCAGATGGGCTTCCAGGTTCACCATAAAATGTCCGGGGAACAGATACTGGATTTCATCGATGCGTTCCACCAGCTTTGCCAGGCGATCCCGATAGGTCTGGACATTGCGGTACTGATTATAAAACCCACCGGGTCGGGGGCCGCCTCCGCAGCTGATCACATCGCTGCAGACATCGTCACCGGCAAAGAGATTGCCGTTTTTCCTGTCCAGATACATGGCATGACCCGCCGCATGACCGCCGGTCCAGACCACTTCCACATCATAATCTCCGCCCAGGTTGAACACATGGCCATCAGGCACGCCGATCAGTTCATAATCCCGGTATTCCGGCAAGTCCTTTTTATCAAAGTCCAGCCAAATATTCTTTCCGTTTTCGTCAAAAAGATAGTCGAACATTCCGGGCTTTACCCGGCTTCTGATGTTGTCAACCTCATATTCATGGCAGTAAACACGGTCAAAGCGGCAGTTTCCAAAGGAATGGTCCGGCCCCAGGTGGGTATTGACCACAATCAGCTCCATGCCCCCGGTAATGGCATCCACCAGCCCCTTCTGGTCGCCCAGACCGCCGCCGGTGTCGATCAGCATTGCTTTCTCAGGTCCGATGAGGACATACATCCACACGTCCCCCATACCATCGTTGTTCTGATTGAACAGGCCGTAGAGGTTCTCCCGAAGCCGGTAGACCTCTACATAAGGATTCACATCATAGACCTTACAGGTCTTGTTTCCCTCACGGAGCATCTTCATGTAAGCCCAGCTGATGGTATTCTGAGGAGGCCCCCACTTTAAGCGCTTCGCCCTGGACTGGCCATGAATGGGATACATCTGCTTTCTCACTTTTTCGTCCCCACTTCGTAGCCGACGGGTGCAAAGCCGCGAATATACTTGAAGCACCGTACCCGGATGTCGTCGCGCATCTTGCCATACTTGACAGTCTTATAGTCGCACTTTTCCGGCTCGTCCACGATGGATTGAACCGCATCCAGCACATCCAGCATCATATGGCTTTCCAGATTGTTCATAAAGTGTTGGGGGAAGATATAGTCATATTCTTCCAGGCGGCTGGCCAAATACCTGACCCGTTCCAGATAATAGCTCATAAGTGTGCATTCGGCGTGGGGGCCATTGGCGCGGGTGGTGCCAACAGCACCGCAGCCGGAAACATCGGAGCAGATATTGTCGCCGGGGAACAGAATTCGATTTGTCTTATCCAGGTATGCCGCATGACCTGCCGCATGGCCGCCGGTATGAATCAGCTCCACCTCATATCCGCCGCCAAGATCCCAGGTGTAGCCGTCCGGCACACCCACGATCTCGTAGGGCTTGTATTTGGGCAAATCCTTTTTATCAAACTCCAGCCAGATGTTATCCCCCCAGGCATCGAACAGGTAATCCCACATATGCGCATGCTGGTTCGTCAGATACGGCACCAGGTATTCATGGCAGTATACTTTTTCAAACCGGCAATTGCCATAGGCATGGTCAAAATGGTCGTGGGTATTGACTACGATCAATTCCTTGCCGCCGGTGATGGTATCCACCAGTCCCTTCAGGTCGCCTAGGCCGAATGCCGTATCAATGAGCATAGCTTTTTCCGGCCCAATGATCAGGTACATCCAGACATCACCCATACCGTCGCAGTTTTCGGTAAACAGGTCATATAGGTTTTCCCGGAATTGATAGACCTCCACGTAAGGATTTACTTCATAAATCTTACGGGTCTTGTTGTTCTCACGCAGTTCCTTCATAAATGCCCAGCTGATGGTATTCTGCGGCACGTCGAATTTGATGCGCCTGGATTTCAGCTCGGAACGAATGGGGTACATTTCTTTTTTCATGCCGTTTTCTCCTCATATTGTTAAGATATACAAATCGTTTCCTCTGCATCTGTCCCGCTCAGTCTGAACGGCATACCGTTTCCGGTAATTCACTTTTCCGTCAGAAGCTTTCTCGTCTTCCACTTGCCGCTGACAAAATAGGCAATATTGATCAGTGCAGGCAAGGCGCGGGAAAGTGCCACGCCCCAGAAAAGCCCCAGATAGTCCATGCCAAACACATTGACAAACAGAAGGCTCAGGCCTATCTTGCAAATAAGGCCGTCCAGCGTGCCCAGGGCAAATCCAAGCGTCACAAAGCCGCTGCCTGTCACCATTGCCTGAAAAGAGCCTGTAATGGCAGAAATGATGAAATGAACTGTCATGATATGCAGATATACAATGCCCAGTTCCTGAACCGCCGGGTCTTTCGTAAACAGACCGAATATCTCTTTGGGGATCAGCCAGCACAGGATCCCGGAACCAACCGCGCAAACCAACGCACACGCAGTTGTATACAGGGTGATTTTCCCGGCACGTTCTGTCTTTTTTGCACCGAGATTCTGCCCGATCATTGCCGCGGCTGCCGTATCAATGCCCTGAATAAAGAGCTCCATAAACTTCTGGAGCTTATTGCCCACGGAGTTCGTTGCGGAGACGACCAGGCCGTAAGAGTTGGCGCTTGCGTTTACCCACAGCATACCTGTACGAACCAGCAGGGAACGTGCCACCTGCGGGATGCCCAGCTTCACCAATACGCCCAGAATATGGGGGTCGATCTTAAAATAGGACAGCTTCAGTTCAAAGTCAAACTTCTCCCGCTTTTTCCACATGAAGCAAAACGCCGCAGCAAACGCGCCAAGCTGAGATCCGGCGGTGGCGATTGCGGTACCGGCCGCCTCCAGGGGGATAGCGGTCACAAGCAGCAAATCCAGCACGATGTTGACGATCGCGGCCACAATAATAAACAGCAGAGGACGTTTGCTTTCCCCCATGCCGCGCAGCACACCGCAGACGGCATTGTATCCAAAAACAAACGGGTTTCCCAGGGCGGTAATGATCATATAAAGCTTCGCCTGCCCCCATGCTTCCATAGGGCAGTTCAGCCATCCCAGGATAAGGTCGGACATTCCGATAACGACAACGCTGATGATGACGGAAAGCCCCAGCATAAACGTCAGAAGCGTACCCACTGCGCGCTTGACATTTATCTCGTCTCCGGCGCCCACCAGCTGCGCAATGTAAATCTGGCCCGCCGTGGAAAAACCAACCGCTACCGGGGTCAGCATATCCATGATCTCGCCGCCGGTATTCACGCCAACGGTACCGACACTGCCCACGAATTGGCCGATGACGATAAGATCGACCATCGAATACAGCTGCTGCACCAGATTGGTCAAAACGATGGGAATCGCAAATGTCAGAAGTGTTCGTAAAATCGGGCCTTCGGTCAGATTTGACCCTACACGGCCCCTGGCCGTTGCAGTCATAACAATCACCTGATCTTTCCATTCACCCCAGGTTTATCCTGGGGTCATAGTCTATATTGTTGCCAGCTGACGCTTCAAAAGGCCGCCGGTGCCTTTGATGCCTGTTCCGTTTCCAGGATCTCATCGAACAGCTGAATCTCGTGCTCCACGATGATATCGTCCGCTTCCCCCGGAGCTACACCGCCGTAAGCCATGGGCAGCCGCACATCCTTGGAGGTCTTGTCAAAGATGTAATGGCACTTGGGGCCATAGTGGTGGGTAACGATGACCGTATTTTTCATGGGGGAAGCCGCTTTCATTGCCTCGCCGATCTGGGAAAAGATTTCCGCATTGGCAAAAAGCAATGCGATATTGCCCAGCTTCAGAAGATGCAGGTTCATGATCCGCGGTTTTCCGGGATGCATCTCTGGGACCCTTCCCGGGGCGGGAAGATGGCCATAGGGGTACTCGTTATAATCCCGCAGGCCGTTGCCGCCATTGCGGATGTCAGTAAAGCTCTTGGGCGGCCATGGCTCCACGCACTCCAACGTGGGCATAGGAACATCCTTGACCATGTGGGCAATGGGCATGTTCTCAGAATACCGGGTAATGGCGTCCAGCCCTTTGCAGCAATCCACGCCATGGAGTCGCCCCATGTACTCCATCTGCATATAGCCGGTACCGTCGGGGTACTGAACCTGGGTGGTATAGCCGTCTGGGTACTCATACTGAAGGCCATGGCTCAGCAGAGGATTCAGATTGCCTGCCGCGCCGGATGTCCACATGGCCACCGCGCCGTTTCCGTAATGCTCCTCCACGAAGCGGCAGGTGATGCCGGTGAAATTACCGGAGGTCTTGGCCTTGTGGTCAATATCCTTCAGCATATACACATTGGTAGCGTGGGTGGGGTGGTTCAGGAACGCGGCAATCAGCTTTCCCTCCATATCCACAAATTTTAAGATAGACAGGGTCTTATTGCAGAAGCCGGTCATATTCCGGGCCTCTACCCAATAGTTGCCGAAGGTCAGCAGATTCCGGTTCACATTGATGTCGCTGATGGACTCCCCATAGCCGTACTTTGCCGGCCGTAAAGAATCCGCTGCCTGTCTGCACGCCTCAATGCCAGCGTCATACACCAGCTTTTCATACCGCTCGATCCAGCCCGCCAGTTCCTTGGTATCCACCTGGTTTTTCCGGTAACGGGGTGCAGAATGGTTGTGTGTACCCATAATGAACACCAATTCCGCCGGAAAACCTGTGGCTCGCGCAATATCGCCGGGATAATCCGGATACTCCGGCGCTCCTGCCAGTTCAAAGGTCAGCAGCATGATCTTTGCCTTGCCCGTGTCAATTGCAATGGCGCGGCAATTCATCTCGTCATAAGCAGCCTCCTGGCTCATGGGTTCCAGGCCAAAATCGCTGATCTTGTTGGGGATGGGATACATATCCTCTGTAGGATTGATGCTGACCTTTGCAGCGCCAACCAATAGCTTTCCCATAACGTAAACTCCTTTCTGTCAGCCTGCACATTCCGTGCAGAAAATCCACACTCTGCCACAACGTTATTCTACCTTCCCCGGAAGCGCCCCGAAATCCGTCAAATTAAAGAATATGTGCAAAAAATAAGGAAGTTGCTCAAAGAAGCAGCTTCCCTACCTGTTCATTTCTGTTTTTTATGAATTGTCATGGATGTGATCAGGATCAGTCCGGTAATGATATACTGGATCGCCGTATTCATGCCGAACCTGGTCAGTCCCGTATCAATGGCCGACACTACCAAAGTACCCAGCAGCAGTGTGATCACGCTCTGCTTCTCCGCCATATTCAGGATGCCGCCCACATAGGCCGCAACGATGGCTGTGATTTCGATACCCACGCCGATCTCGCTGCCGGCGTAGCCCTTCCTGGATACCAGAATCATTGCCGCCACAGCATAGAACAGACTGGCTATACAGTAGGACAGGCACTTGGTAGATTTGACCCTGACGCCGGCTCTCGCCGCTGCCGCTTCATCCAGACCGTTGGCCCGCAGATATTTGCCCATAAAAAGGCAGCGCAGTACCACCCACAACACCAGCAAGCCGAAAATCAATATCCACACATCCAGCCGCAGATACAGAAAGGATTTCCGGGTGAGTATGCGGATGCTTTCCGCAATACAGGATACCATGCGGCCATTGGACAGGCCGAAGGAAATGCCCCGGAACAGGATCTGCGTTGCAATCGTGGCCGCAAAGGGAACGATTTCCAGATATCCCACCAGGACGCCATTGATCAGTCCACAGCAGGCGCCTGTTGCCAGCGCCCCCAGGATCACTGCCCAGTCCGGGAAATGGGCAGTAGAGAGCATACTGATGATCACCGCGATCAGGGATATCTGATAACCAATGGACAGGTCTATACCGCCGCCAATCATTACAAAGCTCAATCCAAACACAACAAGGATTAGGCCCGTATTGCTCAGCACGATATCCTGAAGGCTTTTCACAGAGCCGTAGCCTTCGCCGAAGAGATTGAGCATTGTAATCAGGATAACAAGCAAAACCGCCGTGGAATACCTGTCCCACAAAGACTGCAGGTTTTTAAGCGTCAGCAGTTGTTTCATGCTATTCCCCCTTTTCGGTTCTGGTTTCCCGCTCTCCCAATACGATGTAACGCTCAACCAGGTCATCATAGTACGCAAAATCATTCGTAATGACGCATACCGCCGTCCCCGCCTGGGTCATGGCAATCAGGGCGTCCTCCACCATCTGATAAGTCATCAAGTCGTTATAGGCATTCAGCGCATTGCAAAAGAGAACGTCTATTTTGAGGAACCGGAGCCGGAACAGGTTGATGGCAATTCGGTCTTTCATATACAGCTGGCTGCAATCCTTCTGCCGCAGCAGTCCCTTATGGCCATACCATTCATAAAAATCCCGCTCAATGCAGTTTACCAGATTTTTATTTTCGATTCCCGGAATCCCCGCCTTATCCGTGATTCCCAGGCAGAGATTTTCCAGCGGCGTCATTTTGTCAATCAGTTGATCCAGATACCGGGTATTCAGGAAAAATACGCCGTCCTTTTCTGACAAGCGGCGTACATTTCTCCCCTTGTATTCCACCTTGCAGGCTTCCGACCTGATTCCGCTGCACATCCGGTCATAAAGAGCCTGGAACATTTCCAGGCGGGGACTGACAATCGCCGCAAACTCCCCCCGGTACAGTTCAAATGTCACAGGCTTCAGGATTCCCATTTCCAGCTCCTGTACCTGCAGAATGCGGACGTCATGGGAAACCGGTTTCGGTCTCCCCCGCTGTTCCACAGGGTAAAAAGCATTCTTGATATCCATAATGGCTCTGGTGGATATTTCGTCAGCTTCCAGCAACTTCACGATCTGTCCGTTATAAATCACCGCGATCCGGTCAGCCAGGTAGGAAACGATCTCCGTCTGGTAGCTGAAAACCATGACCGAAGCCCCTTCTGATTTTGCCCGGAGCAGGAGCGTTTTCAGCCTGGTATATTCCTGAGCTGTCCCCTCCATACCTGCCAGGTCGATCAGCAGAATTTTCTTCTTCTGCCGCAGAGCGATCAGGATTTCCACCATCAGCTTCTCAGTCTGGGAGAGGGTACCCGCTTTTTGATTCAGATCCAGGGAAACATCGTAATCCTGAAAATAAAGCCGGATCATGCTGCGCATCCGCCTGCCGTCCAGAATGCACCAGGGAGCATTCTTTTTCCACAGCAGCGCCACATTCTCCCATATCTGCATATCATCAATCAACCGGGAAAACTTATCGATTCTTATGGTCGCAGGCCGCGGTTCATCGGAACCTCCATTCCATACTATGACGCCGGAGGAAATGGGAAGACTCCCGTCAATCACCTGAAACAAAGCGCTTTTTCCTGCATAGCGATTTCCAAAAATGCCCAGAATCTCACCTTCAAACAGGGAAATGGTCAGATTTTTCAGGTCCGAGCCCCGTTTCATCTTTGCGCAGATATTGCTGGCGAAAAAGATCTCGTTTCTCATAATCCTTTTCCCACCCGGTAGGGAATCCGCAATTCAATATCCGTCCCCATGCCAAGGCAGCTTCGCACGGAAACGCCATACTCCTGCCCAAAGAACAGGTTCAGGCGGCGGTTGACATTGTACATGGCAATGCCGTTGTGATGGCCGCTTCCTTCTCCGGCGCTGCCGTTATGGATGTGCTCCGTCAGCTCTTCAAGCTTTTCCGGCGGCATTCCGCACCCGTTATCCGAGATAACGATGCGGACATCCCGGCCGACCCGTTCCACCAGAATGCGGATCACGCCGCCGCTCAAGGTATTCTGCAAACCATGGAGAACGGCATTCTCCACCACCGGCTGCAAGGTCAATTTGGGCAAAAGGCAGTCCTCCACGTCGGGGCTGAACTGGGTCTCCAGAGCAAAGCGGTTCTGAAAACGGTAATTCTGAATCTTGATGTAGGTATCGCAGTTGGCCATTTCCTCCCGCAAGGTAACCACATTGCTCTTGCCGCTGATGCTGTAACGAAAAAAACGGGACAGCGACCACGCAATATCCGCAATATTCTCTTTTTCCTCCATCAGAGCCATTCCCCGGATGCATTCCAGGGTATTGTACAAAAAATGGGGGTTGATCTGGCTTTGCAGGGCCAGCAGATTTGCCTGCTTCAGAAGCATTTCCTTCTCGTAGTTGGCATTTTCCTCCGCAAGCGCCTCTGTTACCCGGGCTTCGATGATCTGCTCCAGCTTTTTCTGAGAAAGAATCATCCATTTCATCCGTACGCCCCCTTATCCGTAGATCTTCCGGTAATCCGTCGGCTTGATGCCGACCTCCTTCTTGAACGTCTTGCTGAAATACCGGGCATCGGAATATCCCAGCGCATCCGCAATCTCATTTATGTTACAGTCGCTGCTGCGGAGCATCTCTTTGGCCTTTTTCATCCGGAAATCCGTCAGGTACTCTGTAAAGCTCTTTCCCACTTCCCGCTTGAACAGATTGGAAAAATAGATAGGATTCAGATTCACCAGATTTGCCAGCGTCTCCAGCGTGATATGCTCGGCGAAGTGGTTCTCAATATAAGCCGTTGCCCGGAGAATGGGTTTTGCATTCTTGCCTCGCACGGTCTCCGACATTTCCAGCAGATATCTCTCCAGCTGACGGCTCAGCGCCTGTTCATAGGCTTCCATACTGGTCTGCATATCCAGTTCCCCGAAAATGTTCTCCTTAATGGATTCCTGGCTTGCCGCATCCTTCATCACCATGGCATACCGTTCGCAGAAATGACCAATGACTTCATTTAGAAACAGCATCGCTTCCGTACCGCAGAGGATGGGCACCGGCAGCAGGAAAAACTGCTTTAACTGTAGCTTCATTGCCTCCACATCCATAGCGTTGAAGGATTTCTCCAGTTCCCCCCGGATGCTGTTCAGATGGGGGCGGAAGCCGCCCACCGGGGTATCCTCATAGGCATCTTCAAACATGATCTGATTGATGCCATAGTGCATCCTCAGCCAGCAAAGGCGATGGCAGGAAATCCTGGATTCCTCTGCGTAACAGATCCGATCCACGCTTTTGCCGACACACATGGTCAGGTTAAAACCATAAAACAAATCCGTAACATGCTTGGCGTGAACATAGATATCCTTCAGCCGTTTTTTGATCTTCTCGTCCTCACCGGCTCCATAGTTCAGCAGGAAAAGTACCCGATCCTTACGCCAGCAGCCAATCACTTCCGTGCAGCAATTCTGCAAAATCTGAAAACCCACATTACGGATCTTGTTAATGACGGAGGATACGTCCTCCATCCGCTGTTTCTCGTCCCGGGTAAAATCCAGCTTCATCATGACCACGCGGAATTTGCCCTTCTGGAATTCCGCCTTGAACATCCGGTTGATATCCGTCAGGGAAAGGCTGTCGTTTTTCAGCTCCTGGTGAATGCCCTTTTCAATCAGATAGGTATGCTGGCGTATCCGCTCCATGTCCTCATCGCTGGGAGCCACATGGCGTATCTCCTCACAGATCTTCTGCAGTACCCGGTTCAACTCCGTCTTTTCCACCGGCTTCAGCAGATAATCTTCCACCTTGTATTTCAGCGCATTATAGGCATACTCAAACTGCCGGTATCCGCTGATGATCACGAACCGGCACATATTTCCCTTTTCCCAGGTCTTCCGGATCACGTCCAGGCCGTCCTGGCGCGGCATGGAGATGTCCGTCAGCACAATATCCGGGTGGAGTTCCTCTATCCGCGCCTCCAGGGTTTCTCCATCATGAACGCACTCCAGCAGTTCCAGACCCAGGGTATCAAAGTCGATCAGTTTTTCCAGCATCCCGCAGATGAAGGGTTCATCATCCGCAATAATCAGCCTGACCGGTGAAAACACGTTCCTCACCTCTTACTCCCTCGATTCTTTTCACAGTATAGCATACATGACCGTTCTTTTCAATCTTCCCTTTGGCGGGTTTGGAATTGATAAACCGTTGTTGCCGTCAATTTCTCTCCTGCTCTGAAAACGGGAGATACATACCCGGTGCAGTTCACCGCATTGGGGACGAAACCTGTTTCCAGGCACACCGCACAGTAGCCCTCGTTTGTCTTTCCGTCTTTTCCCGGCTCCGGTTTCCGCCCGCCTGCACAGAATAACACCAGGCCGGGCATATCCGTGTAAGTTTTCATTTCCCGGCCGGTTTCCGGGCAGTACAGGCTGGCTGCAAGGCGCATTTTCCGGTCATCATAGACATAAAATTCGTCAAACATGCTCTTATCCCCGCGGAAGTATCCCACGGTATCCGATTCCAGGGCCTCGCGGATACTTCTTTCCGCGGTAAAATCCGCAGGCGTTCCCGCAACGCCCTGTTTGCCTCCGTCGGGCAGCCCCATTTCTCCCCGTGTGACTCGCTGATCCGCACCGATCCATAGCCGGTGATCCCGGACATCCCCAGTACCCATCAGGTTGAAATATGCGTGATTGGTGGGGTTCAGAACCGTATCTCCGTCGCCGCACATTTCCAGGCACAGGGTCAGCCTTCCTTCATCGTCAAAGGAAAAGCCGAAGTCCGCCTGAACCTTGCAGTCCCAGCCGCCGTCGCCCCCATCCAGCCAATGAAGCACCACCTTGTTTTCACCATCCGGAATCTCGCCTGTAAGCAGCTTCTGCGCATAATTTCCACTGGCACCATGGAGAAAATGCCCCATCATATTCTGCTCTAACTGAAGCGTTTTTCCGCCAATGACGCAGCGGCCATAGCCTATACGGTTGGCGCAGCGGCCAATGGTGCCGCCTTTGTAAGTGCAGGCTTCAAAATATTCCGGGTCTGCGCCGAGCACCACGTCTCCCAGATTCCCGTTCCGATCCCGCACCACGATTTTGTGGATAGTCGCGCCATAGTCCAGCACCGTCACATATTCCCCGTAACGGTTGGTAATGGTATAGCTGGATACCGTCCTCCCATCGGACAACTCGCAGAAAAATTCCTTTTTGACCATACGGTTCACCCCATCCGTTCCAGCAGCTTTTCATAAGCCTTTCGTGTTGATTTCTCGCTCTTGTCATTGAAGATCAGGACGCCGTCTTCATATTCCACCACAATATAGGTTCCGGCGCCGCTGTAAGCAAACAGCGTAAACTGACCGTATTCTTCATTTTCATAGATTCCGCACCAGCCGTCGTCCCATTGTTCAGCCTCTACCGTTCTGTCCATTCTGAATGTATCCGCCAGACTGACACTGGTGATTGCGTCATACGCCACAAACACCGGGCCTCTGTTCAGGCAGACGACTGCCAGCTTCGTGTCATCCATCTCATAGGCAATGGATCCGCCGCTGCCCATGTTGATCACCAGGATGATCACCACGATCATCACCATCAGCAATGCGGAAACCGTCTTTCCCGTATGGGTCGCAAAGAATGGCAGCTTCTCCGCCTCCTGCTCCATTCTGTCTCCTGCCGGTATCTTTTCATGCCGTTTCATAATTCCCTCCACCTGCTGCAAAAACCGGCGAAAAGGTGGTACCAAAAAGCACCACCCTATTCGCCTTTTCAATAGAAAATTTCTTCCGTCAGCTTTTTGACGCCGTCTGTGAATATCCTGTTGGAGTCACAGGGATACGCCTCGCCGAAGTGCTGAAATGTCTTGTTCTGATTGCTGGCAGTGTCCTGAATATAACCCACCCGGTTGCCATGGCCGCCGGTAACGGTAATGACAAAAGCATTTTTCATGGGGCAGGCATCCTTGATTGCTTTGCCCAGGTTCACATACAGCTCTGCCGCCACGGTCACGACTGCCAGATCTCCCAGCACAAACATCTGCATCTCGCAGTCCTCGCTTCTGCCAGTGGGCAGATAATCCGGGATATCCCGTCCGATGATCTTCCCATTCACCACACGGCTGGGATCGATATTCTCCACAACGCTGACATTGTTCTGGGACATGGCAATGTTCAGCCAGAAATTGGTACCGGGAGGTGCCTCCTGCTGAGGCAGGTACACATCGGTCACGGCCGACCGCATCCGCATCCCGTCATAGCATTCGATCCGCTGGAGCACCCGATCCGCATCCACTGCATGCCGTTCGCCGATGTTCTGGGCGTAGGCATACTGAAATCCGTGGGGCATTGCCCCGATATCTGCCGATACGGAGCAGTTTTCCGAATAGTGCCTGTCACCCTTGAAAACGCCCACCACATTCTGGTCGCCCGCCGCGCCGGAAGTCCACATGACTACCGCGCCCGGATATTTCTTTTCCAGATAGCCGCAGGTAAAACCGGGGAAGTCACCGCTGACCTTCATTTTGCCGTCTGCATCCGTAGCGCCAATGGTGGCGTTGGCATGACAGCAGTAATTCAGCACCGCCGCGATCACATTGCCCTCCAGGTCTGTAAACTTCATAACGGACAGTGTCTTATCGGATGCGCCGTCATAATAATCCACCTGGGAGAAATAGCCGTCATCCATAGGATAGTCCCGGTTGACGTTCAGGTAGCTCGTACCGGTGCCAAAGCCCCATCTGGCTTCCTGTAAGTTCTCAAGAGCCTGTCCCACCGCTTCCAGCGCCCTGTCAAAGATCATCTGCCCCATCTTCACCTGGATCTCAGAATACTTGTGATTCTTTTTCTGCCCGCGTCCGGATTTCGTGACGGTAGTTGTCTGGAAGCCACCGTGATTGTGGATCTGGCAGAACATCTGATTTCTGTAGGGGATGCCGTATCTGGCCTCCACCGCTTCTTTCAGCGCATCCGTACCGTTGCTTTCTTCAAAGCTGCCAAAGAGGAATGTCTCTTCCCCATTGGACATGGCAACCACGCGGACATAAATATCCCAGTATATTCCGTCGATGGTAATGCCGTCCCCCAGATAGGGAGGGCCGGGATACGGAAATGCCTCCGCCGGCGGGGAAATGCACACCTTGGCAGTGCCGATTTTCAAATTACTCATATCTCTCTCCCTACAGCCCGTTCAATTCCTTTGCCCGGCAGCAGGAAATAAAGTGGCCGGGTTCGATTTCTTCCAGCTGCTGCGGCTGCCGGCAGGCCTCTGTGGCATAGATGCAGCGTGCCGCAAAACGGCAACCGGGTTTCGGATTGATAGGAGACGTGATCTCGCCCTTCATAGGAATCCGCTCGATCTTCTTATGGATATCACTGGAAGGAATGGCGGACAGCAGCGCCTTGGTATAGGGATGGTAGGGCTTTTCAAAAACCGTCTCCGTCTCCGCAGTTTCCACCAGCTGACCTAAGTACATGACACAGATGTGGTCAGAAATATGGCGGACAACGCTCATATTGTGGGTAACGAACATATAGGTCAGACCGCGCTGCTCCTGAAGATCCTGCAGCAGATTCAGGACCTGCGCCTGAATAGAAACATCCAACGCCGATACAGGCTCGTCGCAGACGATGAATTTGGGATCCAGCGCCAATGCACGGGCGATGCCGATACGCTGACGGCGTCCGCCATCCAGCTCATGGGGGTAGGATGTGGACAGGCGCGGATCGATTCCGACCATCTCCATCAGATGGTCTACCTTATCCTCGATCTCCCCCTTACTGAATTTTCTGGAAATGTCCAGAGGCTCCCGGATGATCTTCTCAACGGTATAGCGGGGATCCAGCGAGGAATAAGGATCCTGGAAAATAATCGTCGCATCTTCCCGGAATTTGCGGATACCACGCTTGTTCAGGTCTGTAACGTCCCTGCCTTCAAAGAAGATCTTGCCGTCGGTGCTGTCCAGCAGGTGGATCATGGTCCGACCCAGCGTAGACTTGCCGCAGCCCGATTCTCCCACAACGCCCATGGTGGCACCTTTTGGAATGCCGAAGCTGACGTCGTCAACCGCATGGAGCATACCGCCCGGGGTCTTGAAATATTTTTTGAGGTTCTGTACTTCAATCAAATTTTCCATTACATAGTCCTCCCCGCTTCAGAATGGATGCAGCGGCAGAAGTGGCCGGGGCGAACTTCCTGGAAAGGAATCTTGCCGCACTTGCACTCCTCCGTCGCGTAGGGGCATCTGGGGTGGAAATGGCATCCCTCGGGCAGCTTTGTGGGATCCGGGGGCAGCCCCTTGATCGCACTCAGCCGTCTGACCCGAACATCCAGCTGCGGGATCGCGCCGAACAGGCCGACGGTATAGGGATGATACCGGTAAGTAAAGATCTCTTCCTTGCTGCCGTATTCCAGGATCTCGCCTGCATAGACAATGGCCACATCGTCGCAGACCTGTGCCACAATGCCCAGGTCATGGGTGATCATAATCATGGCTGTATCATATTCATCCCGCAGCTTCTTGATCATGGCCAGCACTTCCGCCTGGATCGTAACATCCAGCGCAGAAGTAGGCTCATCTGCCAGCAGCAGCTCCGGGTTGCAGGCCAGCGCCATGGCGATGACAACGCGCTGCTTCATGCCGCCGGAAAATTGATGGGGGTATTCATCATAGCGCTCGGCGGGGATGCCGACGCGCTCCAGCATCTCGATGGCCTGCTGTTTTGCCTGAGCCTTGGTCATCTTCGGATTGTGGATGGCAACGACCTCGGAAATCTGTTCGCCGATCTTATGCACCGGATTCAAGGAGGTCATAGGATCCTGGAAGATCATGGAGATCTTGTTGCCCCGGATACCGTACATATCTTTTCTGTCCAGCTCCAGCAGATCCACTCCGTCCAGCAGAACCCTGCCGCTTTTGATGGAGGCCGGAGGCTCCTGCAAAATCCGCATGATGGCTTTGGCAATGGTTGTCTTACCGGCGCCGGTCTCACCGACTAAGCCCAGTGTTCTGCCCCGATCCAGCTGAAAGCTGACGCCGTTGACTGCGTGGACGGCTTCCCCGTCGGAGGTGTATTCCACCGCCAGGTCTTCCACAGAGAGGAATTTCTTTTCAATTTCACTCATAAACAATTTCCCCCCCTTATTTCTTCATCTTGGGATCCATTGCATCCCGGAGGCCATCTCCCAGCAGATTCAAGGACAGAACCGTCAGGGCAATGCAGATGCAGGGGAAGACCAGCAGGTAAGTATAATCGCGGACATAATCTCTTGCGCCGGTCAGCAGTGCGCCCCATTCGGGCGTGGGCGGCTGAACACCCAGACCGATGTAGGAAAGGCTGGCCGCCTGCAGAATGGTATAGGCTGTAGCGGTAGCGAAGCTGACGATCATGAACGAGATGATGTTGGGCAGGATATGGCTGAAGATTTTCCTGGCGTCGGAACAATTGCAGGCTTCCGCAGCTTCCAGGTACTCGTTTTTCCGCACGGACAGCACCAGCGCACGGGTGGTGCGGGAGCTTCCGGGAATATGGCTGATGGCCAGAGCCAGCACGGTATTCATAAAGCCGGAGCCGAAAACCGTCGCCACGGTGATGGTCAGCAGGGTGCCGGGGATAGACTGTATTACATCCAGGATACGCATGACCACATTCTCCAGCTGGCCGCCGTAAAATCCCACGGTAGAGCCGATGATGATGCCGAAGAACTGGGACACAAACACGGATGCAAAGCCCAGAGCCAGGGAATATCTGGCGCCGTAGAGGAGGCGGGTAAACAGGTCACGGCCAAAGATATCCGTTCCGCAGATATGCGCCTTGGAGGGGCCTTCCAGAATGTGCAGGGCATCCATTTCTTCGTAGGTATAGGGCGTCAGCCAGGGGGCAAAAATAGCGGCCAGAATGATAACAACCATAATAATACCGCCGGCCATGGCCAGCTTATTCCGGGCAAGCCGCTTCAGGACGCCTTTTGCCAGGCTCTCCCTTTTCCTTTTGTTCCGGGAAACAGTGTTCACATCACTCACACTTTTTTCCTCCTTCCACCACTGGTGTACTGTGCTTTTATTCGAGGATCGATATACGCATAGACCAGGTCAATCGCCAGAATGACCAGACTGAACAGGATCGCCAGCACCAGCACGCTGCCCTGGATCACGTTGTAATCGCGGCTGTTGATGGCTGTAACGATGTACTGCCCCATTCCAGGGATGGTAAATACGTTCTCGATGACAATGGTGCCGCCCAGCATATTGGCAAAGTTGGTTCCGATGCTGGTGACGACGGGGATCAGGGAGTTGGGCAGGACATGCTTCACGATGACCTTCCACTCCTTAACGCCTTTGGAGCGGGCGGTGGTTACGTAGTCAGAGCGAATGACCTCCAGCGTACTGTTGCGGCTGAGTCGTGCCAGACCGGCCATGCTGTTCAGGCCGATGGCAATAACGGGCATGATATAGCAGAGCCAGTTTGATATGCCGTGGGACGGCAGCCAGCCCAATATGGTGGAAAACAGCTGCACCAGCAGCAGCGCCACACAGAATTCCGGCAATGCCACGCCCACCATAGACAGCACCATGCACAGCCGGTCAACGAAGCCGTTCTGCTTTACAGCGGCCATAACCCCCAGAGGGATACCCAGAATGGTGGTCAGCAGGACGCCGAAACCCGCAATGGTGATGGTACGGGGCAGCCGGGACAATATCTCTTGCAGAATCGGAGTAGAATTGTAATAAGAAGTGCCGAAATCCAGGTGGAAGAATACTTCTTCCATATACCGGAGCATTCGGACGATCAGCGGGTCATTCAGGCCCAGCTGTTCCCGTTTGGCTTCCAGCATTTCCACGGTGGCTTCATTGCCGAGGATCAGCTTGGCCGGGTCACCGGGAACCAGGCTCAGAAGGCAGAAGATCAGCGCCGTAACGGCAATGATAACGGGAATGATCAGCAGCAGTCGTTTTAATGTATATTTGACCATAGGATAACCTCATTCTCTTCCTGATGGTGGAATGTAATCCAATGGTGCCAATGTAAAAGCTTGCGCCGCTACATTGGCACCATATTGCGCTAAGGTTTATTCAGTAATGGTGTAAGCGTCGTAGTTTGCAGCGGCGGGAACAGCAAATCCCTTGTGGTTGTAGACCATATCGGTAATGGTGTCCACAGTGATGCACTTGGAAGCGGAGTAGTAAAGACCGATGGCGTAAGCCTGATCAACGATATAGTCATGAACGGCTTCAATATCGGCAGCATCCTGAGATGCGTGAGCAGTCGTCAGCAGCTCCTGCAGCTTCTCATCCAGATAGCCGGTCTGGGGCTTGCCGGTGGAGAAATTGGCAGGGTTGAACTTGACGCGCCATGCAGTAGTGACGACAGAGCCGCCCAGGCCATCCACACAGATGTCCCAACCGCTGGTGCCGGTACCAGCAACCTTTTCTTCCTGCCACAGAGCATTCTCGAAGGTCTGGATCTCAGCCTTCACACCGATGGCGCTCAGCTGCGCCTGCATCAGTTCCAGCTCTCCGCTGTAGGAATTGGAGCCTTCCAGCATGATGGTCTCACCGTTGTATCCGGACTTGGCCAGATATTCCTGCGCCTTGGCCGGGTCGGCATTGTAGTAATCTTCGGTCAGCCACGCCTCATTGAAGCCTGCCAGCTGGTTGGAGGCCATGTCCTTGGCAGCCATACCGGCGCCGTTCAGGACGATACGGACAATAGTTTCCGTATCAATGGCATACAGGCACGCCTTACGGAAGTTAACATCTGCACAAGGAGACTCGTCGGTGCAGTTCATCAGCAGAACCAGGGAGAAGCTGCCGGCGTTGGTATCAACAGAGAAGCCCTCAGCATTCTCGCCGCCCTCTTCAAACCGGGCAGCCTCGCGGCCGTCGGCGCCGATGGCCATCTGAATCTCATGGTTCTCCAGAGCGTTGGTGACCTGAGCAGCTTCGGTAATAATCTCAAACACCAGCTTGTCCACATTGGCCTGGGAATAGGGGCTGATCAGGGACTCGTCGGTCTGCCAGTAGCTGCCGGTCTTTTCGCAGACATATTCCGCACCGGCGGTGTAAGCAGTCAGCTTGTAGGGGGATGTGCCGACCGCCAGATCGGGGTTCGCCTTATGTGCTTCCTCGTTCACGATGACGATGTGCGTCAGGAGCTTCAGCATGGTAGGCTGGCTGACCTCAGTCAGCTTGATTTCAAAGGTGTAATCATCGACAACATTCATGCTATCGATATAAGCGGTGTCGGTCTGGGTGCCGGACTCGGCACATGCCTGATAGGAGTAGACAACGTCGGAGGCGGTGATGGGGTTGCCGTCCACGTCATGAACATAGTCAAAAATCTCAACACGGGCAGTGTAATCATCGACCATCTCCCAGGATTTACCGATAACGGGAATGGTCTCCGTGCTGCTGACGGTGGGCTTGACGAACAGGGTCTCATAAACGGTGTTGCGGATAGGTTCTGCATACTCGTTAGTGGCCGCATAGGGGGCAACCTCGGTTACGGAACCGCTCAGGGCGACATGAACAGTCGTCTTGCCGTCGCCGGTAGAAGCAGCTCCGCTCGCTGCGGGGGCATCCGCGGCAGGGGTATCGGCTGCAGGCTTGCCGGAACCGCAGGCTGCCAGGCTGAGGACCATAACGACTGCCAGCAGTATTGCTAACAATTTCTTCATTTTGTTCTCCTCGCTATTCGTTTATTTCGGCTTTTCCCGCCGTTAGGAACAGGGCCTTCACCGGAGATTTCCCCTGTGTCTATACTGTACAGGATTTTCCCTCAAATTCATATTACACCATTTCTACAAAATGTGCAGAATTTTAATTTCAGGGAAATGTTTTTTATACACTTGTACCATCTGCTTCCCCTCTTATTTGCATCCCTGGGCTTCCTGCACTGCTGCCGCCGCTGAATTTCCGGAAGTCCGGAACCGTCAAAAGCTGACTATGCTCGGAGAGCGGGTATTCCGGGTAACTGCATAAGGCAATTGCGGAATACGATGCTCTCCAGGCATAGTCAGCTGACGTTGACTCTGGAAATTGGGATATACGCTTTGTGTATTAGGGCCTATCTGAAAACCGTCAACATGCCCAAATAGCGGGTCTTTTCCGCCTGCTGTGCGCCATTTTTCCTTGCAATACGCAAAGTATTCCTGTGGAAAAATGGCTTCATCAGGCGAAAAACCCCTCGCTGTTGGTCATATTTCCGGTTTTCAGATAGACCCTAAATATTCTGCGGAAGTGCTTCCTGCGCTGCGCACATTTTCTGAATTCGCTTCGTCATGCGAACTGCCAGCGGAACCGCCAAAATCAGCGAGAGCAGATCCGCAGCTGCCTGCACTCCGGCCAGGCCATACGCCCCCCACAGCTTTCCCATGGGAACAACGATGGGAATAAAGCAGGTGCCTTGCCGGGCGGTGGACAGCAGCAGCGCGCCCCTTGCTTCACCCAGGCCGACACAAAGCATGTTGACTACGACCACCCATGCGTGAATAGGCAGCGCCAGACATTGCAGGCGCAAGCACAAAGTTGCAATTTGCAGCATGTGGGGATCCTGCCCGGCAAACAACCGGATAATCCCAGGTGCCGTCACATACAGCAGCGCGCCCAGAACAATGCTTCCCAGGGTAGCAGTCAGGGAAGAAAAGCGGTAGCTCTCGGAAACACGATGATACTGTTTCGCTCCCCAGTTGAAGCCCGCTACCGGCTGGAAACCGTTGCCAAAGCCCAGGATAATTCCGAAGGGGAACATCATGATCTTGCTGCATACTCCGATTCCCGCCAGCACGGAGTCTGATATCTGCCCCGCGATTTTATTGAGCATAATGGCAGACACTACCGCGAGACCGGAGCGGAACATGGCGGGTAAACCCCGGTGCTTCGTTTCATCTGCCGTACTGCCCGGTAGCGGAATGCGTGAAAAAGTCAAGACTTTTATTTCTCTTTTTTTGTGATACAATAGGCCACAGTGCGCTCACAGGAGGAGATAGAAATGGCATCAGCTGCCCACGTCAATACCTTACAAGACTACATCATCCAAGCCATGCCGGTGTTATCAAAAATCCCGGGATTTTTCGAGATTGTAAACGCAGATGAAAAGCGTTATGATGTTATAGCTGGGGCATATCCGGATGCAGCATTTACCGCGATGATAATAAACAACCTTTTTCATCATGACCGCGAATTTTCCGAAATTCACCAGCAGGCGTTTTCTTCTATCGTGGATGGAGCAACTATTCCGTCTGTGCGCAAACGCTACAATCTTTGCATGGATGCTTATTGGCAAAAACATTTATGGGATGATTAAACTATGGAGCAGTCTAAAAAGCCGCCGCGTTCCTATAAAGAGCTGAAGCAAAAACAGAAAGCAAAAATTTCTGACTATATGTATCTGGAAACGCAGAACTTCTTTCAGACGAATGGGAGAATGCCGGATACGGATGAAGATTGCGAGACGGTTATAAAACAGAGATTCATCAAGCTGGTGGTATGTGCGATATGCTGACCGACCAGAATTATGCGGCAGTTGAAGCGGCTCTGACAGAGGGAACCATGCCAACAGATTCCCGTAGTATTGTAATTGACTATAATGTGCTAAAGCAGAATGAGGATATGGGTGTTGGTTCAACGGTTGAGATTTCTTTGGGAGAAGAACAGCCATCCGTTTCTGTTACCATATCGGGGTTATACGCTCCTGCAAAGGTATATTCAGGACATGGCAGGATGCACTTAGATGGGGCAACTCTTTTTGCACCAGAAGCGTTGTTCCACGAACTGCACCCGGAAATCACCTCTTTTGACTATTCATGGAGCATTGTAAATGACCCTAAAAAAACGGACTATGTGGGAGCTGAATTGAAAAATATTGTTGCCAGCCATAGTAATATTGCCTTAGATGAAATCAATACAGTGATTGAATATGAAGAAATGACAAATTCTTTTGCGTTTGGCAGTATGGAGATACTTTCATGGTTGGTATTTCTCTTTGGCGTTATCAACCTTATCAATACGACACTCTCTAACCAGATAGCCCGAAAGCAGGAAAACAGTATTCTGCGTTCTATCGGCCTAACACAAAAACAGCTATGTGAAATGAACATCTGTGAGGGGCTGTGCTATGCGCTCTTTGCAACATTGGCGACGCTGATCGTTGGGCTTCCGGCTTCCATCTTTGCTTGCAGAAAAATGAGTATAGGAGCTTTTGCCGGAAATGTAGTGCCTTACAAATTCCCGGTTTTGGAAATGGGACTGTTCATTCTGGTATTGTTCGGAATGGAACTGATCTTGTCTGTATGGACAATCCGCAGACAGAAAAAGCAATCCCTGATCGAACAAATGCGGGCGATGGAATAACCGTATGGGATCGGCGGGGCGGCGTGTGCTGCCCCGCTTTTTTCGCCATTTCTCAAAGAAATTTTTGAAATGTCCGAGCGTTGTAACAATTCAGCCTGTTTTTCTGTCGAAATCAAAGGCACCTCGGACATTT
>ERZ772867.979-NODE-979-length-35754-cov-4.917477_pt1 | contig 35754 bp, 38 predicted proteins | sample MGYA00511341_ERZ772867 | MGnify/ENA primary metagenome ERZ772867 (study PRJEB29015, sample SAMEA2737707) | human gut metagenome | biome: human gut; feature: human-associated habitat; material: faeces | place: China | collected 2012 ... | reverse complement strand
ATCATACATGAAGCCATACTCTCTGTAAAGGTTGTCACCCTACCAAGGACACTTTCTTCAATTTGACATGGGGATATTTTTTCATGGGCAGCGAATTACAGACAATGAACGGTCAGAATAAACTGGCACTTTGGGCAGAGCATGTATCGGTCTGCCGGAGCAGCGACCAGAGTGTAAGAGACTGGTGCAAGACAAACGGCATCTGTGAGCAGACCTTCTACAGACGGATACAAGTAACCGGGAAACGGTCACCATTTCCCGTACTGGATCTTGAAAGCATCTCAAGATTATCTGGAGCCGGTGTATGAGCAGCTGCACCGGGAGCTTCTGGCGAAAGAAGTTCTTCATGCAGATGAAACCACATTGCAGGTGCTCCATGAGCCCGGAAAAGAGCCCCAGAGCAAGAGCTATATGTGGCTTTACAGAACCAGCGGAGATACAGATAATCCTGTTGTGATGTATGAGTACCAGTCCGGCAGAGGTGCTGTGCATCCCAGAGAATTTTTGGAGGGATTCAAGGGATATCTCCATGCGGATGGCTATGCCGGATACCACAACCTCCCGGAAGATATTACGGTGGTTGGGTGCTGGGCACATCTGCGGAGAAAGTTTGACGAGGCGATGAAGTCCTTGCCCAAAAGCAAGGCGAAAAACAGCTCTGCCGCACAGGGATTGGCATATTGCAGCCTCCTGTTTGGCTTGGAGGATGATTTTGCAGAGCTGACACCGGATGAGCGATATCAGCAGCGGCTGGAGCAGGCAAAACCTGTTTTAGACGCTTTCTTGGCATGGGCAAATATAAGAAATGCGGCACCCAAGTCCGCTTTAGGAAAAGCACTGACCTATCTGAAGGAGCAGTGGCCGTACCTGACCAATTATCTGAAGGACGGTAGGATGGAGCTCAGCAATAACCGTGCAGAGCGCAGCATAAAGCCCTTTGTCATTGACCGGAAGAATTTTCTGTTTGCCAATACCCCAGGTGGAGCCAAAGGCAGCGTAGTAATTTTTACTATGATCCAGACTGCAATTGAAAACCATCTGGATCCATATCGGTATTTAACCTGGCTGCTAAAAGCTGCCAACACAGCAGATTTACCCCGCCCCGAAGTCATCGAGCAGCTTCTTCCATGGAATGCTCCGCAGGAATGCAGAATGAACTGATGCACATACGCCGTAGATGGAGCCCCCACCTACGCCGTTGTTTTATACGATGATAGGTTTGACGGTTACTGATTTTTCTCCGTTTTTTGCTATAATTGAAGTGACAAAACAACAAAAAGAGCAAAAAACAGGAGAAAAAATCATGCGAAATAAATGTGTGCAAATGTCCTTGGAGGGCATCTGCAACGATGTTTCAAAATCAATGGAGGATCAGAAACCGGCTCTCATCGAATTACTGGAAACCCATATTGATTTTGAAACGATTATACCCGCAAGCTTCTACAACGCTTTTTACCAACGGTATGGCAGAAGTCATATCTACCATTTGGAAAGCTTTGTTCGCTCCCTTGTGTTGCAGAAGCTGTTAGGTATCCTGACAAGAACTCTCGCCTTTACCCCGGTATTCCCAGAGATACCCCTCACTGGGACAATCTATACCGGCACAGAGTTGTCGTTGAGCGTACCATTAACCTGATGAAAGACACCTTTGTGCTGGATTCAAGAAAGTCTTTTCGCTCTGTTTCTGCCAAAGCTGACACATACCTATGTGCGATTACACAGTTGGTTGGCGTGCTGTTGGCAGATTCTATCCACAAGCTGAGCCTGTTCAAAAGCCTACGAAAGCTCATTGCATGATACTCTAAGGAACCCTTTTGAGATGCCTATCCAGGGCACCTCAGCTTTGCTATGCCCTTTTTGAACGCATTTGGGTGTTTTCCCTTTGGTACTTGTTTTTGGGTTTCCTGTTGTCCGGTACTTAGAGACTTTTACAAGTATCTAAATGATGTAAAAAGAAAAGGCACTGGATGTACTCATTATACAGATGCTTGGGAGCAGTGTCAAATCCGGCGCCTTCGTAAATGTTGGGCCTTGCGCAGAATTTCATCGGATACTACATAAAATTATGTAGCTAAAATACATAGTCCTGAATATTTCATTCTAGGTATGCTGCTGGTATAATTGCACTAAAAGATCGGTGAAAAAGCCGATTGATTTGTCGAAATTATAAAGGAGGGAACGGCAATGGATGAAGAAACATTGTTTGAGATGTCTGTTGACACGTTGGACGATCTGCCGTCCATAAAGGACATATACGACCTGAGCGGGAAAGTGGCAGTCGTCAGCGGAACCGTTGGTCTGGCACTGAGCGTCATTTACCGGCTTGCCAGCTGCGGCGCAAAGGTGGTTTTCGGTGCCCGCCGGGAGAATCTGGGCCAGATGGTTGAGGATCATCTGCGCCAGGTGGGTCTGGAGGTTCGTTTCCATAAGCTGGATGCCAGCAGCGTGGAAAGCTGTCAGGAGATTGTCGCCTTTGCGTAGGAAACCTATGGCACGGTGGACATTGTGGTTCCTGTGGCCGCCGCCTTTTTTGCCAGAGCCTTTGTGGACATCAAGGAATCGGAATATGACAAAATTGTGGATGTGGACCAGAAAGGGCAGTACTTTCTGGTGCAGGCCGCAGCCCGCAGCATGATCCGAGGGGGACGGGATGGCAAGGTGGTTACGGTTGCGTCTGTTGCCTACCGTGGTGAGGATATGCCCAAGCTTGCCATGATGACGGCTTACAATTCCGCCAAGGCAGGCGTCGTAGGTATGACCCGGGGCATTGCCAAGGAGCTGAAGCAGTACGGCATCAATGTCAACTGCGTGGCCCCAGGCGGTATGGTAACCCCCGGTGCAATCTTTAACAATGCCGCCACAGCCGCCCTGTATGGCGCAGAATGGACCCACTATGTTACGGAATATGGTTCTTCCGTTCCTGTGGCCTCCAATCCGGACGAAATCGCCCGGATGATTCTGACCATGTGCACCCCCATGTCCGACTTTATGTATGGCCAGCTCATCGAGGTGGACGGCGGCAGTCAGTATTCCTTCCAGGATAAGCCCTGGAGCTATACCATGGAAGGCGGCGTTCACGGCTAAAGCGCATTCCCGGCAAGACCGGTTCAAAATAAAATCTTTGGAAGGAGACACAGTTATGGCAATTACATCAAAAAGCACTCTGCGGGACGTTCTGAAGGATCCCAGAGCTGTAGCCATCATCGAGGAGTACGTTCCCGGCTTCGTGGAGGAAAAGGCAGATCTTCTGGGGCCTGTCCTGGGTATGAAACTCAATATGTTGCTGAAATTCCCCCAGGCTGGCTTTAAGAAAGAGGATATTGCCGCCATCTGTGAGAGAATGGACGCACTGGATGCCTGACACCAACACTGAAAAAGGAGAATGAACGATGTCTGAAAAAGCCGATGTAAAAACCTCCCGTATGCAAAAGGGCCGCAAGGCCATCAATTATCTACAAAAGATGAAGGATGAAGGCACCCCCCTTGTCCAGATGTGCCCCGGTCCCCGGGATCAGTTCTGGACCATGGCAGCGGAAATGGCCGATGTGGATATTTGCCGCCTGACCGCACCCGGTGACGGCTCCGATCCCGAAATGCAGATTAAAATTGCGCCCTACTGGATCAAGTGTGTCCGCAATGCCGCCAAGATGATCCATATCAACTTCTATATGCAGACGCCTACCTACGCTTCTAAGGAAGCAGCCGTTGCCAACGGCGCCATGTACATGAACTGTGGCGCAGACTCCCTGCTGCCCATGGGCATTACTAACGAGACGCTGAAGTATATGGCGGATAACTATCTGGTGGTCTTTGGCCACATCGGTGCGCTGTCCGGCTGGCAGACCAGCCGCCAGGGCGGCTATAAACGCCTGGGCACTACTGCCGAGAGTGCTATGGAAGTATTCAAGATGGGTTACGAGTACCAGGAAAACGGTATGATGGCCATGACCATTGAGTTGACGCCCATGGAAGTCACCAACGCCATTGCCAAGAAGCTGCGGGTTCCCGTTATCTCCATTGCCGCCGGCGGCGCCGCGGATGGCTGTGAGATGGTGGACTTTGATACCTTCGGCATGATGCCGAAGCTGGCCTCCCATGCAAAGGTTTACGGTGAATTCTTCCCCTTCGCCGTAGAAGCCTACATGAACTGGGCCGAGGATGTGCGTGAGCATAAGTATCCCGAAGAAAAGCACGGCTATCATATGGATTCGGCCGAGCTGGAAAAATTCATGAACGCTCTGGAAAAATTCTAAGTACGCTTAAGCTGGCCGGGGTCCGCGTCGTTTGTCTGCGGACCCCCGGCCTTTCCCACTATTGTGCTTTCTTTTTTGCGTGAAATCGTGTATGATTGAAAAAAGGGGGTGTTTTTATGCTACAGGAGGAGCTTCCATGGAAGCAGCTCTATGAAATGGCAGTTGTGTGCTGCCGCCACAGGAAATTGCGTGGCTTCTCGGAACAGCTTTTGGGGGAACTGGAAAAACTGATTCCCTTTGATGAGGCCATGATTCTCTATCTGGATGGAAACCAGAAGCTGACGGATTACTATCTGTACCATATTGACCCCAAGTGGGCATATTATATGTGCTTTACTATTCTAAGGCAGAACAGGGAATGTACGGTTACTCCGGGGGGAAGCTGGACATTACGAAGGATGTGATTATCCATATCTGGGAGAATGAAGAATCGGCAGAGGTGATCCCGGATTATATCCTGCCTCAAAAGCTTGTCAGCTCTATGGCTTTTTACCTACGGGATCAATCCGGTTGCATCCGTACCATTTTCTCCCTGGACCGTTTGTCCAAAAAGCACTTTACCCAACAAGAGGCAGAGCTTGTCCGGGAGGCCAAGCTCCTTTTGGAGCTGCATCACCAAATGCTCTATACAGCCGGGACAGAGGATGGTCTGGACAGCATGGAGCTGGAATGCCTGACAGGCCGGGAAATGGAGGTTGTGAAACTGCTCCAGCAAGGGCTGTCTCCAGCAAGCATTTCCCATGTGCTGCACATTGCTCCGTCTACCACCAACCGACACATCTCCAACATCTATAAAAAGATCAACGTGAACTCCCGTGTGGAGCTGATGATAAAGATTCGGAAAAAGAATTGAAAATCCGGGCAAATGCCCTTTTGATAAAAAGAGGAACGAATGATGCAAATTGCATATGGTGCGCAGGCGCGCGCGAAAGTTCTGTCCGGCGCTGACCGGCTGGCCGATGCTGTTCGGGTTACTTTGGGTTCCAAGGGACGAAACGGGGCGGTCCATCAAAAGAAGAATACACAAGGTGCCTCCTTTGCCGACCGGGCAGAGCCGGGGGCACCGGCGCTGATTACAAACGACGGAGCAACCATTGCGGAAAGCATTGTTCTGCCGGATCCAATGGAGGATTTGGGGGTACAGCTGCTGCGTCAGGTCTCCAATAAGGCCAAGGAGGCGGCGGGGGACGGCACATCCACTGCCATTGTGCTGGCCCAGGCTATGCTGCATGAAACCTTCCGCTGCGCAGCTTCGGGGGCAGATTCTTTGGCATTGCGGCGCGGCATGGAAAAGGCGGGGAAAGCTGCCGGGGAAGCCCTGGAGGAGATGTCCATCTCTGTGACGGATGAAAAGGCCCTGGCCCGAGCAGCGGCCGTTTCCTGTGGAGATCCGGAGCTGGGTGCGCTGATTGGCCGTGCCTGCGCTGCGGTAGGCCCCGAAGGTGTTGTACAGGTAGAGGACGGGCAGAAACACCACCTTGGAATTGCAGCAGGGCATTGTCCTGGAGCGGGGGTTCCTGGCCCCGGAAATGGCAACGAATCCGGACAAAACATCGGCAGAGCTGGATGATCCCTACATTCTCCTGTGCGACAGCAAGCTGGATGATATCCAGGTGCTTCTGCCTGCTTTGATTGCCTGCGCGGAGGATGGCCATGACTGCCTGATTCTCTGCGAGGAACTCAGCGGCAATGCCCGCAGTACCATTCTGCGTACCAATCTGCAGGGCGACATCACAATTGTCTGCATTGAGGCCCCGCTTTATGGAGAAGGCCGCCGGTGGCGGATGGAGGATCTGTCCATCCAGTTGGGCGCAACCTATTTCCAGCAGGGGCTGCATATGGATTTGCGGGACATCCGCCCTGAGCAATTTGGCAGAGCGGGTCATGTAACGGTTACCAGGCAGCGAACAGTGATTTCAGAGCCTGGCGGAGATCCGGAAAAAATGCAGCAGCGCATTGCCCAGCTGCGGTATTTGGCTTCCCATGAAGAATACGAATTCAACCGCAAGCGCCATGCCGAGCGTCTGGCACAGCTGGTTTCGGGTGTGGCGGTGATTCGCGTAGGCGGAAAGACCCAGACCGAGCTGTGGGAGCGGAAGATGCGGCTGGAGGACGGTGTTCATGCCGCCCGGGCTGCCCAGGCAGAAGGAATTGTTCCCGGCGGCGGTACTGCATTTTTGCGGCTGATTCCCAAGGTAAACGAAAGCATGGCGGCTCTTTCCGATGAAGAGCAGATGGGTGTTCGGGCTGTAGCCAGGGCGTTGGAAGCACCTGTGCGCCAGATTGCCGAAAATGTCGGACAGGATGGCAGCTATATGGTGCAAAAGCTCATGGGCATGGCGCCGGAAATGGGCTATGACGCGGCAGAAGATTGCGTCTGCCCTATGGTGGACAGCGGCATCATAGACCCTGTACGGGTGGTGCGCACCAGTCTGGAAAGCGCCCTTTCTGTGGCGGCAACCATTCTGACGGTTCAGGCAAGCGTTGTGGGGGGAGTCGAACGAGTATGAATCCGGAAATTCTTTTTGCACAGTATGCAGCCCAGTGTCCCATAGAGATTCCGCCTGAAGCCGTGGATGAAGAACTACAAAAGCTGGTACTGGAAGAAAAACAGCGTATGCAGTATACTCCCAATGTTGCTGCCATCCGCTACCAGGCCCGGGAAGAGATTGCCATGAAGAAGATGATGGATGCAAACGGCTGCAAGGCCTTCTCCAACACCTTCCAGGATCTGTACGGCATGGAGCAGCTCCCCGGCCTTGCCTCCCAGCACCTGATGGCTCTAGGCTATGGCTACGGCGGCGAGGGCGACTGGAAGGTCAGCGCCATGACCGCCATTATGAAGGCAATGGGCGAAAACGGCAACGGCGCGTCCGCTTTTATGGAAGACTATACCTATCATCTTGTGCCCGGTCACCAGTATTCTCTGGGCGCTCATATGCTGGAAGTCTGCCCCAGCGTGGCCGATCCTGCCGTCAAGCCACGGATTGAGACACACTTCCTGGGCATCGGCATGAACGAAAAGGACCCCGCCCGGCTGGTATTTGAGGGCAAGCCCGGTGATGCCATTGTGGTATCCCTTGTCGATATGGGCGGCCGCCTGCGGCTGATTGTCCAAGACATCCATGCGGTCAAGCCCATTATGCCCATGCCCAATCTGCCGGTTGCCCGGGTTATGTGGCAGGCAGAGCCGAATCTGACCACCGGCGTGGAATGCTGGATTACTGCCGGCGGCGCTCACCACACGGTGCTGAGCTACGATGTTACCGCCGAGCAGATGAAGGACTGGGCCAACATGATGGGCATTGAGTATGTCCACATCGGCAAGGACACCACCGTAGAGAGCCTGGAAAAGAACTGTTCCTGAATGACCTGGCCTGGAAGCTGAAGTGAGGATGCCATGCTGGAAAATTTGAAAGAACTGGTCTGCAAGGCCAATCTGGAATTGCCAAAATACGGCCTTGTGACCTTCACCTGGGGCAATGTGTCGGGGGTAGACCGGGAAAAGGGGCTGATGGTCATTAAGCCCAGCGGTGTAGAATATGACCACATGACCCCGGAGGACATGGTGGTGGTATCCCTGACCACTGGCGAGAAGGTGGAGGGCAAGTGGAAACCGTCTTCTGACACGGCTACCCATGTGGCGCTGTACAATGCTTTTCCCAACATCGGCGGTGTGGTGCATACCCATTCCCGCTGGGCAACCAGCTGGGCCCAGTCCGGCCGGGGCATCCCCGCCTACGGCACCACCCACGGGGACTACTTTTACGGGGAAATCCCCTGCACCCGGAAGATGACCCCCGCCGAGATTGGCGGCGAATACGAGCTGGAAACGGGGAACGTCATTATTGAGACCTTCCAAGGCAAGTCCCCCGACGACATCCCCGCCGTGCTGGTCCATTCCCACGGCCCCTTCGCCTGGGGAACAGATCCCCACAACGCCGTCCATGACGCGGTGGTGCTGGAGGAGCTGGCCTTCATAGCCTTCTACTCGGAGGCACTGAATCCCAACGCAGCCCCCATGCAGCAGGAACTGCTGGACAAGCATTACCTGCGCAAGCACGGGAAAAATGCCTATTACGGGCAGGGGTAATGGAGAAGGACGAAAACCTGCCGGAAAAACGGCCCTTCTCGATAGCTGCATAAGTGCGTGATTATGAGAAATCCGAACTGCTTCCCTACGGGGATGGGTCCGGATTTCTTGTTTCTATCTAGGATTGTGCAGACTGGTTTTGTACCGGCAGCCTTTCCTTTCAGTGAGACGGTTTCCTTTGTTTGGCATCATCACCGACTTTTCCGATAAATGCTGTGTCCGCCCCATACCGTGCCAAAGCTGATAAGAAATTAGCCGGTGCGCCGCCAGGATGAGCTGCCATCATGGGATAACCGTCTGCATCCACACTTCGGCATGTGAAATCTATCAGCAATTCACCCAATGCAACTACGTCCATACTACTTCTCCTTAATCTTCTTCAGGTGCCACATCAATCAGCACCTTCATCGTTGTTTCGCGATTCGCATCGATATAACGATAAGCTTCTATATAATCTTCAAACGCAAAATGCTTGCTCATAAGTGGACGTAAGGCAATCTTTCCTTCGCTGACCAAGCGGATAGCCTCAACGTAGTCCTCGTGGCGGTACATCATACTGCTGTCCAAATCTAGTTCATGGTCATTTAAAACCGCAAGATTTGCCGTTGCCATACCCGCAAATACTGCCACGAGCACCAATTTACTGCCTTTACGTGCACACTGAATAGCCTGATTGATGGTAACATCATTGCCGGCACAATCATAAATGACATCAGCCTTATCCGGTCCAAAAGCCCGCACAAGTGCCGTATTGAAATTCTCTGTCGTGGTGTTTGCTGTAAAGTCTGCACCGCATTGTGCTGCTAAGGCAAGCCGCGTAGCAGATATATCCGTAATCAATACCTGTGCCGCACCTAAGGCTTTACAGCTTTGCGCAAGCAGAATTCCTATCGGGCCACTACCCAAGATAGCCACTTTAGCCCCTTGCAATGCGTCGTATCTTCTTGCTGCATGCACCGTGACCGCCAAAGGCTCGATCATGGCGCCTTCGCTATATGTTAGATTATCCGGTAAAGCAGTTACTTTTTCCGCGCTGAGCGCAAAATATTCGCTGGCTACTCCTGTGGTCTGGAATCCCATAACTTTCAGATTTTCACACAGATTATACTTGCCATGACGACAGGGATAGCATTCACCGCATACCACTTGAGGTTCAATTGTGACCTTCTGTCCAATGTGAAAACCTTCTACTCCTGCTCCGATCTCTTCAACGCATGCTGATACTTCATGCCCTTGTGTAACCGGGTATGTTGTAAAGGGATGCTTGCCGTGATAAACATGAATATCCGATCCGCAAACACCGATCTTCATGATTTTCAACAGCAGTTCACCCGGTGAAGCAATAGGGCGTGATACCGTTCTGAACTCAATTTCTCCGGGAGCCGTCATGACTTGTTGACGCATGGTTTTTTTCATCATATCACCTTTTATACGTTCAAATGCTGAGAATAGCGCCGTTCTCTAACAATCTCCGACGCAGTACCTGTACATCCAGTTCAGCAGGTATAATCGACTGTTCTATTGACAGAGCAGCCGCCGTACCGGCAGCTTCACCCATACCCATGCAGGTACCCATAATACGCGTCAAGCCGTAGATGTCACTGGCAACAGAGGCACAGCGTCCGGCAACCAGCAAATTATCAATATTACGGGATACCAGCGTTCCATAGGGCACACCAACCGCATGGGGAACTGGTTGCAAGGATAATTGCTCCGTGTCAGGCACATGCACATCCACATTGTAGCCAGCCAGCACGACTGAGTCATCCTTTATTTCACAGGTGTTTAATACCTCGCTGGTCATTGTACTGATGCCCACAATGCGCCGGCTTTCTCGAGCACCGAGGCAAGGTGCAATGGATGCCAAGAAGCAGTTTTCAAAGCCGGGCGCATATTTCTTAAAGAAGTGCATCAATTCCTTAATCTGATGGTGGCAGGCAAACTCACCCTCAATCACACTATCTACATCAGACATATCAACACCGTTGACTCGGGTCGTATTGACCATGATTTGACCTGGTTCGCCCATCTTCATAAAGATAATGCGATCGCGGGGCAAGGTATAATCATTGTTACTTTTAGCCTGCTCAATCAGCTCTGCAAACCCTGTAAAGGTAAATGCTTTCGGCCCAAAAAACTGCTCGTTCGTCTGCTTCATGCCGTAGGTATCGGGCAATACCATAGATTCCGGATGCGCTTTAAGATAGCAAAGGAACGCATCGATATCCACATTACCGATAGTGAATGTCAATGACGGTGGCATCAAATGCTCGTTTTTCACATATTCCGCACCGGCTTTGGCTGCCAGGCAGCCATCACCTGTGGCATCGATAAATATATCTGCAGAGAACGTTCTCTCGTCGCCACGACACAGCGCGCGCACAGAAGAAATACGATTTCCATCCATCTCCACGTCCATCAGTTCAGAGTAGAGCATTACATCCACGCCCGCCTCGCGGCACATTTCAAAAGCAATGATACGAAACCAGTTGGGATTGATGATTGTCAGGCTATTATGTATCGGGCATCGGATATGGCCGATGGTGCCATCTTCCTTCGCCATGCGGTCAATAAATTCCTGCGCAATGCCACCCAATACATGATTGCCTGCACGATCCACAAAGCCCAGAAGAGGCAGGGCAGAGATGGCCAAGCCCCCCAAGGCCGCACTTCGCTCGATAAGAAGGGTTTTTTTACCCTGTCGTGCAGCAGCAATGGCGGCGGGCAAACCACCGGGACCACCGCCTATGACGATAACTTGATAGTGTGCCATAATGAAACCTCCCATAATAAGTAATATTAATCTTTTACAGCCCCTGCCGTCAAACCGGAGATCAGCAGTCGACCCAGGAATGCAAATACAATCAGCACGGGTATAACTGCCGCTGTGGCGGCCGCACATAGTGGTCCCCATTGTATGCCATAGAAGCCCATGTAATTATAGATGTTAACCTGAATGGGATACAAGTTACCGGAACTGACCAGCACAGAGGAAACAACGAATTCGTTCCATGCGCCAAGGAAAATGAACAACGCCGCACATGCCAGCGAAGGTAGCAGAAGCGGCAAAATAACCCGAAAAAGGATATACCACCTACTAGCGCCATCAATTTTTGCTGCCTCATCAATCTCGATAGGCACAGACTCCATACCGCCCATCAAAATCCATATGGCCATTGGAAGGTTATACGCAATATAGATAATAGGGAGTGTGTACCACTTATTTGCCATGCCAATAGCAGAAAAGAAAGTGTAGTTCGGTACAACCATTGCCGCGCTGCCTATAGACAGCGGAATGCCGGCAAGAACAAGAATAAAAAAGAACCTTCTCCCGAGGAATTTGAACCGGCGCATTGCATAGGCTGCCATCAGTGCCAAAAACAATCCCACAATAATGGCAACAAGGCTATACAGCAAGCTGTTCAAAACGCCTGTACCGAATGAGCCTTTAAACACCTCGGCATAGTGAGATATATCAAATTCCGAACCAAATATCTTGGGAGGATAGGAGAGGACTTCGCGTATCGGTTTAAAAGATGTCAGAGCGCCCCAGATAAACGGAGCTAAATTGACTACAGCAATAATGACGAACAAAATCACTTCATACAGATGTAGCCATCGTTTCAATTTAGCAATCGTCTGGGGAGAAACATTTTGAAATTTAGACTTCATATTTTGCTACCTTTACATATACAATCGACAGCACCACAGTCACAATCATCAGTAGAATAGACAGGGCGCTAGATGTACCAAACTGATAATTTTCGAAACCTAATCTATAAATTGGAATCATGATAACTCTGGTTGCCGTGCCGGGTCCACCGCCGGTCAAGCTCAGCGGAACAGTCAAGTTATTGATGTTTGATAGCGTAAGAATAATCGTAGAGATAAGCAAAGGGGTTTTTATCATGGGCAGGCGAATATACCGCAACATTTGGAATTTTGACACGCCATCCACAATGGCGGCTTCTTCCACATTATCGGGAATACTCTTTAAGCCTGCCAGTATATTGACCATAGCATAGCCGATTGTTCGCCAGGACATAACGAGAATCAGTGTAATCTGTGCTATGTTTGGATCGCTGAGTAGTTTAAGCGGACTGCCGCCGCAAACGCGGATAATATAGTTCAGCAAGCCCAGATCTTCGTTCAGAATCCACTTCCATAGGATGGTACCTACAACCTGAGATGTCACCCAAGGAATCAAAACAAGCAGTTCAATGGCGTACGCAGTAATCCCCTTGTATTTATGAATCCATAGTGCGAAAACCACGCCAAAGCCTAGAGATATCACTAAGCTGGCTGCAGTGAATAAAAAGGTACGGCCAAATGCCGCAAGATACGTTTTGTCACTTAGAACGCGAATGAAGTTGTCCAGTCCGACAAAGTCGGTAAAATTCATGTAGTTGCACTTATAAAGGCTGCAATAAACGGAATACCCAAGCGGCACGATCAACACAAAAAAGATCACCAGAATACTTGGAGCAAGCAACACATAAGGGAATAATTTTTTTCGTCCTTCCATAGCAGATTTCCTTTCTTTTAAGGAACTGCTACCTGGAGCAGTTCTGCCCCAGGCAGCAAATTAACCAGGTCAGTTACCGCAACGCTGGTTGAACTCAGCGGCAGTCTTGGCCAATGCATCTGCAACGGAATAACCATCCACATATGCATACTGCATAGCCTGATTCAGGTCCTTAGTATAACCAGAGATAACAAACTGAGAGTTATAGGTCACAGCATTATTGACCAGCATATCGGCTGCAGTTGCCAGATACTCATTCTCTGGCAGAGAGATGAAATCAGCAGTTGCTTCCACGGTGCTCTTGAGCAGAGGAATCTGGCCGCCTTCAACAACCCATTCCTTATCAATTTCGGGGCAGCAAAGCGTTTCAATGAACTTGCCGGCTTCTTCTTTGTGCTGGCTGCCGGACCATACGCAAACGTTCCAACCTGCGGCCAGGCTTCTGCCTGCGTTGCCATCCATATCAGGATATGCCATCAGCTTAACGGCATCGGGATCAAACGCACACTGAGACTTGACAGTAGGAACGCGAGTTGCACCACCGAACATCATAGCATATTTACCGGCGCAGAAATCAGCGTACACTTCTTCGCTATTCTGAGACAGGGCGCTCGAAGGAGTAATGCCATACTTGTCGATCATGTCGATCTGCATCTGCAGAGCTTTCTGGCCCACATCACCGGCCCAGTTAGCCTGGCCGTTTTCGTCCACGATATCACCGTAGTTGGTAAACAGAGCAGCGTCCAGGACGCAGTTCAGTGCATTGTCGGTAGAATATGCGGAACCCAGGCCATAGACCTGCATGCCAGTTTCTTCATCGGCAAAGGTCAGCTTCTGTGCAGCTTCAATCAGCTCATCCCAGCTCTTGAAGTTAGGGTCGATGTCGAACTTCTCAAACAGGTCTGCACGATAGAGAATTCCGAAAATGTTAGTGGACAGGTGAATCTGGTAGTGATTGCCATCTGTGGTACCATACTGGAAACGGGCATCATCAATATCAGCAATCTGTTCTTCCGTCCAATCCTTCAGGAAAAGGTTCTCAAAGGGTTCAACAACACCCAGTTGGATAGCCTGGCCCAAATCCATACCGTTTATCCAAATGACATCGGGAGCTTCATTGGTCTGTGCAGCAGCAAAGAACTTTGCAGTCATGGTGTCCCACTGCAGAGATTCCACATTGACATGTACGTTGGGATTAGCATCCTCGTACATCTTGACTGCATCGCCCAGAACCTTTCCGCGTCCGCTTTCGTCAGCGGGATTCAGGAAAGTCCATACCAGCAGTTCAACCGGCTCATTGGGCGTTTTCGCGGGGGCTTTCTGGCCGCAAGCCACAAGGCATGCAATCATTGCCAAGGACAAGAATAGTGCAATAATCTTTTTCATGTTCATCCTCCTTATTTTTGTTTATCAAGAGCGTTTTCCGCTTTTAATACAGTATTTGTACAGCAGTCGCAGAATCAAGGCTCAATGATTACCTTAATCGATTCATTGCTCTGCTGCATCAAAATGGCATCCTCCACCTGCTCTACTGGGTAACGGTGGGTGATTATTTTATCCATTTTGATCGTGCCACTATTAATTAAAGCTGTTGCACGGCCATGGGTATCGGGATTGATCATCGATCCCATAATAGTCAGCTCCTTATGGTACACATCCTCCAAATAAAGTTCATACACAGAGTTGGCTCTCGGCACGCTGAAAAGGAGCAGAGCACTGCCTCGTTTGGCAACCTGAAAGGCCTGCTCTGTGGCAATAGGAGCACCTACACACTCAACAATGACATCGGCGCCGGCTACGCCAAGTATTTCCTGCAACCGATCCGATATGCACTCATGGACAGGATCAATCGCAGCATCTGCGCCCAACTGTACACCGATTTCACGACGCATTGCTACTGGCTCACTGAGGACCACCTGTGAAGCTCCCGCATGCTTTGCCAACTGCACCATCATTAATCCAATGGCACCGCCGCCGATTACGCACACAGTGCTACCCTGCGTAATACCCGCCCGCTCGATACCATGGAGGCAACACGCCAAAGGTTCCGCCATAGCGCCGTAGGCCAGGGGAATATCCTTGTTCAAAAGATAGCATTGTGTTTCCGGCACCACGCAGTACTCGGCAAAGCCGCCGTCGCGGTTGACACCGACAGCACACAAGTCTTCGCACAACTGCTTTTTGCCGATCTTGCAGTAGTGACACTTTCCGCAATAGATATTGGGGTCTATCGTCACATGGTCGCCTGCGCGTACAGAGGAAACAGCCTCACCCACCTGCTCTACCACGCCGGAAAATTCATGTCCCAGCACTACCGGCGGCTTTACTTCTGCCGATCCTTTATCGCCGTGGTAAATATGCACATCCGTTCCACAGATACCGGCAGCTGCCACACGTACGAGCACATCCGTCGGCCCTACAGGGGGTATTGGCATTTCACGCACTTCGAATATTTTATTACCAAGAAAGAAGTTGCTTTTCATATAAACCCTCACTATTTGTCACAATATAATGCTGCCTCCTTTTGCCATTTCACTTCGCAACAATTCCGTATCCAATTCATTGTTGCGGATATCATTTGCTGTACACAAGGCGGCTGCAACACCGGCTGCCTCTCCGGTTTGGTTCAGATTGATCATGACACGCACAGCACCGTAAGCGCTGGCATCGGCATCCATTGCCCTGCCGCATACCAGCAGATTGCCGTATTCCTTCGGTAGCAGAGAGCGATAAGGAATCTGCCAGTATCTGGCATAATCCTCAGAAGGCTCTTTCCACCAACTTATCTCATGCGGATAGCCATCCAGCTCATATTCCGTCATACCATTCAGATACCAGAAGGTACATCCCGGTTTGTGAGCATGATGAATGTCGATGGGATAAGATCCGTTTGCAATAGCATCTTTGAATTTTGTGCCATTACAAATATCGTCACCTGTCATGGTGTACGAAAGCTTCATATGTCGCCCCTCGCGAATGCCGACGGAAGATGACAACCCCACCAATGTCAAAGCGCGATCCGCATCGCCATAACGATTCAGGATATCCATTATGGCACGAACTTGTCGTCTTCCTTCTATTTCACTGCGCGTCAGCCCTTCGGCTGTCAGACAGCTCTCATAGACATTAGTCTTAAGTAAATGCCTCACTTCCGGTGCATCCACATAATTAGTATCCCAACCCAGATTTGGGAGTTGGTATTCCTTCAAATGAGCCAATAGAGTTTTTTTCGGATTGGCGTGGGCGGTATATCCTGTCACCAGAGCAGCTGTCGTAGACGGTTGCTTCCCCTCTCGCTCATAATAGTCAACACCTAAGCGATATGCCAGATCACCGTCTCCGGTCGCATCAATGAAAAACTTCGCTGTGATTGCTTGACGACCATTTTTACTCTCCACAATGACGGCTTTCAACTCGCCGTTCTCCACCCACGGTGCGCAAAACATTGTATGTAAATAGCATTTTACTCCCGCTTCCGTAAGCAATTCATCACATTCGATTTTCAGTTCCTGCGTATTAAATATATAAGTGGAAATTTTTGCCATACGTGAAGGATGGTCCGGTCGGTCGGGATCCACAACGCGTAGTGCGCGTCGTGCATTCAGGCGATCAAGTACTTCCTCAGACAGGCCGGAAATGATTTTCTTCTTAAAGTCAAAATCCATTAATGTGTGCCAAGCGCAGACCATGCCGGAGGTTGCATTTCCCCCAAAGTTTCCCTGCTGCTCAACCAAAACCACACTTGCACCCATTCGCGCAGCTCTGACCGCTGCCATGACACCTGTTGTGCCGCCGCCCAATACACATACATCGGCCATATCAAGGATGGGCAACTCCTGCGCCTTTTCTAATATTGTCATATGTACCCCTCTTTTATCCAAAAAGATCTTACGTCATTTTTTGAAATGAAAAAACTTTTATAAAAGCATTTTGCATTACCCGCTTTAAGCGTACAATAAGCTGCCATTTTTTGCAATATGTGTATACGCAAAATTTCTCTACTGTTTTTTGTTTATTTTGCCGATTCGTAAAATAAAGTTTTATATGTTGCCAAAAAAGAAGAGATATGGTAAAATTTTTGCAAATAGTGATTGGCAGGTATCATTATGGCCAAAAAAAATGTCAATATTGCGTCTTCTACGGAAGTAAAAAAATATAATTATTCTCAAGTCTATCAGACGATTTATCAGGAAGCCCAGATTTCCAAGCAAGACTTGGCAACAAAACTCCAGTTGAGTCTTCCCACCGTTTCGCAAAATCTGTTAGAGTTGGAAAAAGTCGGGCTCATAGAAAAAGCTGGGTACTACTCCTCGACCGGAGGTCGAAAACCCTCCATCATTCAAGCAGTGCGCACAGCAAGAGTTGCTGCCGGTCTTGAAATCATTCGAGAAATGGCACATTTGGTGGTCGTCGATCTGTACGGCTCGTTACTATGGGAAAATCGACTGCATCTGCCGTTTTGCAAGTCAGAGGAATATTTTGATACATTGTGTCAATGGGTGGAGAATCAACTGCATACCTTGCAGGTGGATCAGTCCCACCTTTTAGGAATCGGTATTTCTATTCAAGGTCTGGTTGCGCCTGATGGGATCAGCATTGTGTTCAGTCCATTGCAAGAAGGCGTTATGCTTACAGATTTTTCTGCTAGACTTAGTTATCCCTGCGTAATGATCCACGATGTAGAAGCTGCTGCTGCTGCAGAAATATGGTATCAGCCGGACCTAAAAGATGCTGTATACATTTCTTTGAACCGCAATATGGGCGGTGCACTCATTGTAAATGGTGCAGTTCATACCGGCTCACATTATTCCAGTGCTACTGTGGAGCATATGTGCATACATCCGAAAGGAAGAAAATGTTACTGTGGGAAGCAGGGTTGTCTCGAGGTATACTGTTCTGCTTTAGCGCTTCAGCAGGATGCAGATGAAAATGCCGAGCAATTCTTTTTCAATCTCCGCCTGGGACGTCAAAAGGAAACATCCATTTGGGAGGAGTATCTTCGGAATCTAGCCTTGGCTATTGATAACATGCGGATGGTTATTCGTAGCGATATTCTAATCGGTGGATATCTGCAATCATATATGACTCCAGAGGATATTGAGAAAATCAAACAATATGTCCATGAACAAACTTTCTTCAAGGTTGATGATCTGCACATAAAAAGTAGTCTGTGCGGAGAGAAAGCAACTGCGATTGGCTGTGCTCTGCACTATATCAAACAATTTCTCCAAAGTGTATAAGAAAAGCGCAGATAATATTAAAAACCGATCCGGGAGTCCCGGGTCGGTTTTTTATGAAAATGAAATCCCGAAAGTGGCGAGGGTGTGAAATAAAGGTAAGCGCTCAATAAACACCCGTCTATAAAGCATGCAGGCCCGCAACCACGGGCCTGCATGTTAGTCGAGATAGGTATTCACATAAGCGTCAGAATTCTTCACTCCGAATTCCTGCTGGATATAGGGTGCCCACGGCATGAGAGACTCCAGTTCCTCGTGGGAATGGGTTTTGCCGAGGTACGGAAGTTGCAGCAACACATGCTGGAGATAGGCAAAGGGTTCAACACCGTTTGCCTTTGCACTTTCCACCAGGGAATACACAATGGCACTGGCCTCGGCTCCCTTTGTGGTATCGCAGAACAGCCAGTTCTTTCTGCCAAGGGTAAAGGGGCGGATGGCGTTCTCTGCCAGGTTGTTGGAGATCGGCACCTCACCGTTAGATAGGAATGCCGTAAGTTGCTGCTTTTGGTTCAGGCTGTAGCGCATCGCTTCTTCCAGTTTGCTGCCCTTTTCCGGGTGAACGGTATTCAGCCATGCGTAATACTCCTCCAGAAGGGGCAATTCCTTGTTCTGGCGGTATTCCTGACGATATTTGGGTTTATAGGCAGCGCATTTCCGCTCCTCCACAAACAGTTTGTTGCAGTATTGGAAGCCAACGGCGGCCTTGCTGGTTTTTACCGTTGCACCCTCTGGCATGGCTTCCCGCCATTTTCGTCTGGCGTGGGCCCAGCAGCCGCAATGGGTGACTTTGGTGAGCAGGTTATATCATTGGTAGCCGTCTGTCACCAAAGCTCCGGTAAAGCCTTTTAGAAAAGCCTCCGGCCGCTTTCCGCTGCGGTCAGGCTGGTACTCAAAGAGCCGGACCTGGTGCTTCAGCAGCGCCGCACTGGCGTACAGCCACATCCTGGATTGGGAGGTTGCGGGCTTCCCGTCTTCCTTTAGCACCTGTACAACGGTCTCATCCGCGTGGATCACGGAATGGGTCAGAAGTTCCTGCTTCATGTGTCTGTACAGCGGCTTCAGCCAGGTTTGTGCGCACTGGATCACCCAATTTGCCATAGTCGCGCGGCTGAGAGAGATCCCCTCTCTGGCCCACATCTTTTCCTGTCTGGCCAGGGGCAGGCCATCCACATACTTCTGGGTCATGATGTACGCCACGGTCGAGGGCGAGGCCAGGGAATGTTTCATAAGAGGAACCGGCGGCTTCACGGTCACGATATGGGCAAAGCCCGTATCCTTTTCGCAGCTGTCGCAGGTGTAGGTAACGGCGTAGTAAGCCAGCAGCTTTATCTGCTTGGGAAACAGGTTTATAACCGTCTTCGCTGGTAGAACCACTTGTTTGTTTTTTATCATTGGCACAGTTATTTGTTGTTGCGCTGCCCCATTACTTTCAAATACCATATTCTTGAGGAAATAGAATAAATACTCTACTTCAATCTGCTTCGGAATAACTGAAATTAAGCGAACAATAGGTACAAACGCCACTTTTCTTAAGCATGTATACCCAACACTACCCCGTGCAGAGATAGTCACACATGGATCATAGATTTCCGCAAGATTAGTAAATCCGTACAAACCTTCATCTTCTGTACCATTTGAAAAAACGGGAACTGAGCATTCGACAGTTTTTACTTTAGAAAACACCTTGGGTCTATCGCCGCCTGCTCCCAGTACTGCAATATTTCCAAGCTCCTCCTTAGACCACCCCTCCGGGATACCATCCACGATGTGGGCGGTTTCGTGTCCGGGGAAGCGCAGGTCTACGAACCATTCCTTATACAGCCGCTTCGCCGCTTCCTCCAGCAGCTTGATCTGCTTCTGGTTGTTTTCAACCAGATCATCGTAGGCAGAGAGAATTGAGGCAATTCTACTTTGAACCTGCAATGGGGGTAAGTTGATTTTTAATCCTCGAATCGTTGGAATATTTACATGAGAAACCGTTGCGCCATTGGCCGTACCCAGCAGGCCGTACTGTTGTTCAGGTGCCAACAGAAAGTAGGTCAAAAAATCTGGATTAACTAGTTCCTTATTAAGTCGCAACAAAACCGTCCGCTGTCCCAGACACACTTTTTCTCCATTTTTAACAATAGCCACATTGCCTGCCGGAGCCTCACGGGCAAAAATTAAGTCATCGTCTTGCGGAACGGCCCGTGCATTTCTCTTATTGTAGACATCCTCAGATACCCTATGAACACCATCTAGCAAAAGACGGCCTTTTCCAATATTGGGAGTGCGGATAAGAGGAAAACCCTCTCCTTCATCTTTTGCAGTAGAATGCGGGCAATCTACAATGAACTCACACACATCTTCTAAGTTTATCATAGCCCCATCTCCTTCATGTTTCTGGAGATGGTCTGCATCAGTTCATTGGACTGCGCCTGTAAGGTGAGCAATTCAGCGTGAATCTCCGCCATGCGCTGGGCAAAGTCCACGCCGTCATCCTCCGCCACGGCCACGCCCACATAAGCGCCGGGGGTCAGAGAATAATTCTTCTCCTCAATTTTTACACGGCTTTCCACTTTGCACAAGCCAAGAACGTCCCGATACTCCCCTTCGCCAAACTTTTCGTAGAGCCATATTGCTTCTTTGGCAGCCGTAATTGCCTCTGTAATGGCAGCGAATTTTTTGTCCCAAAGCTTCTGCTGCGCTTTTTTATCCTTGCGCAGTATATGCTCCATATCAAACTTCGCCCGTTCCTTCTGTGCGCTGTCAAACGATTCAAAAGCAGAAAGAATATCCGTGAATGTGGCAGTGGGCGTGATGACATGGCACACATCGTCGGCTTTCAGTTTCACTGCGCAATGCAGCAGGTACTGTCGGTAAATATCCAGCAGTTTTATGTACTTCTCCGTTTCACCACGGTACAGCCACACGATAGCGTTCAGATTTTTGAGCTGCCAATCGCTCCACTCATTCAGGGTGCGGTCGACCACGGTATAATAATTCCGGGTGTCGATAAACAGCACCTTGTCCTGCAATTCTTGGGGCTTTCCCTTATCAAAGAACCACAGAGAACAAGGTAGGCTCTTGGTATAGAAGAAGTTATTTCCCACGCTGACCATCACATCCACATGACCGGTCTCAACCAATTTTTGACGGATGTCCCGATCCTTGCCGGAACTGTCTGTTGCGGAAGATGCCATAACGAAACCCGCTCGACCTTTCTCGTTCAGGTAGGAATAAAAATAGGAAATCCACAGATAGTTGGCATTGCCGAACTCCTTTTTTGCGTTGACGGAAGGCAGGCCAAAGGGCAGACGGCCTGCGCTCTGGGCAGACTCGGCATTGACCTTGTCCACATTGAAGGGCGGATTGGCCATGACATAATCGCAGCAGCCGTCCAGATTGTGGGCGTCGTGGTAGAAGGTGTTGGCCTCATCGCCGGACTTGATGATGCCGTTCAAACCGTGAACGGCCATATTCATCAGGCAGAGCTGGGCATTGTACTCCACCTTTTCCTGTCCATAAAAGGTCATGGCAGAGTTGGCTTCCATCCCAGCGGCGTTTATAAAATCTCCGGTCTGGACAAACATACCGCCGCTGCCGCAGGCGGGGTCCAGCAGAATGCCGCCGGTCGGCTCCAGCACATTGACGATCATCTTGACCAGCGATTTGGGCGTGAAGAACACGCCATCGTCCTGGGCGATGTTCTTAGCGAATTTATTGAGGAAGTATTCATAGATACGGCCGATGATATCACCGCCCACTTCGTCCAGCGCGCTATTGTTGAAGATACGAAGAAGTTCTGCCAGCAGTTCGTCAGAGAACATGGTGTAATCCTTGGGCAGCACGCCGGTGAGCTGCTCAGACTGGGCCTCCACCAGCTCCATGGCGTTGTTGACTACTTCGCCAAGGCTGTTCATGGTATGACCGTTCTGATTGGTCAAACCCGCGGATGCGATATCAGCAGGGAGATTGACCAGGTATTCATACTGGGCTTCCCGGGGCAGGAACAGTGCGCTCTTGGACGCAAAGTCGCTGGCCTCCACCGGCATCATGCGCCCGTTGCGGACGGGACGATTTTTCAAAATCTCCGACTCCACCAGTTTGAAGCGGCTGTAGGCATAACGCAGGAAGATTAGGCCCAGCACGGGCATACAGTATTGGTTGGAGGTCAGCTTGGAGCCTGCGCGGAGCAGGTCGGCGGATTCCCACAGGTCTGCTTCCAGCTTTCGAATGTTTATCATATCTGTTTCTCCTTCGACTTACGCCAATATTCTTTCGTTTCACCCCGTCACAACGGATTGCAGGGGCTGAAGATATAATCCATTATACTGCACACCTGCACCAAAAGGAAGATTTGCGCTCTCACGATCATGGCGCAGATGCTTCCTTTTGTATTTTCTTCGCACCGGTGGCAAACTGTATTTTTACAGTTTGGGTACCAACCTGCGAAGAAAACATGGGGTGTCCAGAGGGATGCAATCCCTTTGGCTCAGGGTTTCCAATAGGGGCGAGCAGCACCCTGTTGGCACACGATTTTGCTCTGCAAAGTCTAGTGTGTTATACCTTTTGCGACCGCTGACGCTGGAAAGGGGCTGTCACCGTACCGGACAGACCATTTCCCGTGGCAGCAGAAGGACGAATATTTGCAGGCACGGGAGGCTTGCGGATATTCGTTCTTCGGGTGTAGGTGGTGCGGCAAAGCGGAGGTCACAGACCGACGCTGCTGCATCGCCGGGGGAGCAAAAGGTATATAAAACCCGCCGCAGCGACGCGTCCCCGTTCTCCTAATACCACCACGGCAACTCCAACCACACGTTATCCAGGGCAAGGGCTTCCGTTTTCTTTGCTCTGCTTTCGGACAGATGAAAATGCTTCGCTGTTTCTGTCAGCGGGTGTTCGACGTCATCATCAAAGCCATAACGGTATCGCAGATACTGTTCGTCTCTTTCCTCGATCATGTACAAGGCATGGTGGATATCATCAATCCGTTCCTGTGCCAGATAGATTTGTTCCGGAGTCTGGCGTGTGGGGTCTGCAATAAAACTCTGCTTGCTCCGAACTTCGTCTTTCGCAAGCTCATCCAGAGAAACAATGCTGTTCAGATTCTTCGCCTCAAAGGATACATTCTGTGAGCGGATGTAGTCGATCATGGCGTTCCGTATTGCGGAAGCGGCATATGTCAGAAATAGGTTTCCGCTGTTGGGATTATAGCTGTCGATGCAGCCGAGCAAACCCAACGAGCCTTCCTGCACAAGACCGTCAAGTGAAATTTGCAGAGATCGGTTCAACTCCGCTTGTGCGCTCCACACTTCGTATGCTGTCTTTTTGATGAAGCGGAGATTGTTTTCAATCAGCAGATTCTGTGCATCGGCGTCTCCCCGCTTGGCCAACGCACAGAGCTGTTCATTGGTTATCAGGTCTCTTTTCATGGTTTTGTACCGTACCGGTCATTGCAAGGAACATCTGCTTGACCGCTTCCGTGTCAATACCGGGCAGATGGGAAACGGACTGTGCCACCGCTTCACCAATCTGCTCTGCGGTGATTTTGCGATTTAGCTTTTTCTGCCCTTTGGTCAACTCGGCATAAATCTTTTTCACTGCTTGCGAGGTCAATTCACGGTTGGCAGACAGATCGTTACCGACCTCTTTCTTTACTGCTTGCACAGCAGACATGAACGAGCGTTGGATTGCAGTAAGGTCTGCCTGATAAGTCGGGGTCTGCAATTTCTTTACATCGTCAACTGCTTCCGGTTGGCTTTTCAGCATACCGGCGACAGTTGCGTACAGCTGATTCTGTGCCGCAAAACCCTTGGCAAGTTCGTCATCCAAGTAACCGGATATCAGATTTGTGGTGTTGGAAAACTCCGGATTTTCAAGCAGCGCATTGACCACCCGCGGATTCACCTTGTGAGTATACAGATTTCTCGCCGCCTGCACCGACAGGCCAAGCTCGGCAATATCATAATTCAGTCGGTCAGGGGTATCGACCTCGCCAAGCAAAAAGTCGGTGGAGACATTGAACACACGGGCAATACGGATGATGTTTTCGTCACCCAGCTTGTCCGTCTTGCCGCTGATGAAACGGCTCAAAGAACTTTCCGAACAGCCGATGCGAGTGGCAAGCTCAGCCTGTGTGACTTTTCGGGATTTCATCAAGTCCTGTATGCGGTCACGGATTTTACCGGGGAGATAAGTTTGTTCCATTGCGGTATCCCTTTTCTAATGATATTATTACTTACAGGGAGAAGTAGTAATTGCGGATTTTTTCAGCCATCAGTTTTCTGCGCATTTCAAGGAAATTATTATAGTCTGCAATATCCATTTCCTCAAATCCGACAGGAATACAGTTCTGTTCCAAATTTTTACGAAGCTCAAAATCATCAACGATGCCACCATAGACAGGCTTCTTTGTTTGACACTGATCGAAAACCTTTTTCATATAGACACATGGTGCTTCATCGCTGATTTTGATATTGATCTCCTGCTGGAGGAACACATAGTTTGCGATCTGGTTATACATCGATTGCGGAACACCATTTTTCGTCAGGTAGTTCTTGGGGAAAAGATGGTGAATGTCGCCTCTGTTTTCCAGCATAGCCTCCACGTCAACTTGTGTAGACAGGAAACCTCTGTCGTGGCTCTTTACCTGTGCAACAAGGAACATATTAAAGTACGGGCTGCTTGCAACAGAGGTATTCAAGCGCTGTACAAGGTTGACATTCCAAAACGCATCTGACAATTCGCCCGCTTCCGTGAGCTTAAGATATTCCTTAGGCTCATCGTAAGAGAAAAAGCGTTTGATATCGTAATCAAAGGAGGACTCGGGAGAGCCGGAATAACGACCTGTCAAGATCGTCAGTGCCAGCCAACGACGGACAATCTGCTCAATTTCATTGCTGTCAATTTTCCTTTCGCGCAATGCGAGGTAGAGCGCATATCCGAAGTTCAGCACGTTTTGGGAACGAATTAAAGATTTGCGAACAATACCGATAGAGCGGACTATCATCAAATAGCGCTCATAGTTGGTCTGATTCACAGCTTGCAGAACCGCTTCGTGAAGCTGCTTAAAGGAATCTTCCTCGATTTCAATTTTGAATTCTCTTGTTTCAAAATCACGGCCTGACAGCAAGCTAACAAGGTCCGCCAAGCGGCCTCGCTTGAATTTATAGGTGAATGCGACACGCAGAATGTCATTATATGTAGTTTTATATATGGGGTTGCTCTTAGTAGCCGCCCACTTGATTGCATCAAATTCCGGCAAGGCCGCGAATGCGATATCGTTGTTTTTGATATCTTTCAGATCTTCGGGTGATTCAAGCAAGTGGCAGAAATAATCAATTGTCTTGCGGGTGATATTGCCGCCATAAGTTTCGTTGGAGGAAATCTTGGACATGGCAAAGTCCGCCTGAGAAAGTACAACACCTTTAGAGTTGATACGAATAAAAATCTCCGTCACACTATCGATATCCAAGTCCTCAGCCAAAGTGATAACTCCAAGGCTGTTATTCTGAATACCACGAAGCCGGTTAACGATATTGTTTACCTGTGACATCTGATCTGTAATCTCATTCTTCTGGCAATATTCCATTACGAAGGAGAATGTATCAAAAGCTGGCTCCAGAACAGGGGCAATGTCGGGAATCCACTTGCTGCTTTTCAAAATGGCATTGTTTGCAACTTCGAATTTCTCTTCGACGGGGTTGAAAGCAATAGATATACGTTTCCATTTATAGTGGTCGTCCAACACCTCTTGTCCAACGATTGCAGCAGCCATTGCCGTAATACGCTGTTGCCCATCAATCAGAACCTTTTTGCCAGAGGACTTTGTTCCGTCCTTCAGCTTAACATCCGGGTTTTGCCACACAATGATGTATCCAACCGGAAATCCCTTATACAAAGAATCAACTAAGTCTCTGACTTTAGAACTATCCCAAACAAAAGGACGCTGCATTTCCGGAATTGCAATGTTTCCGGATTTTATATTTGAAAGCAATGTTTCAACTGTGTAGTTATTAACGCTGTAACGTGCCATACTTTGTCCCTCACTTCAATCTATATCTCTTACCCGCGCCTCTGCCGATAATTTCGATCAATCCATTTTCATTCATCTGACGGGCGAGCAGATAGGCTCTCGTCTTTTTGACGTTCAGCAGTTCCTGCAGATCTTCGTCGGTCATTTCGTCGTACTCTGCCAGATAATCCATCACAGTTTTCATCTGAGGGGTGATGGCTGCTGTGGCTTTGACAGTTGTCGCCGGTGCATCTTCGCTTGCAACACTGGCAGCATTCATATTCGGCAGTACAATTTTGAAAGCATTGGTCGTTGCCTCGATAGTGGGCTGTACAGGACAGTTTTCGTACAGCTTGAAAATACGTCGAATACCTGTACCGTAACTTTCAATCAGACGCAGACGGTGAAATATCTCTGCCAGTTTCTTGTTCCTTGGCTGAGAAACGCCGATGCGAATATCCTCAGTAGAAAGACCAGGGAGAAGTCCGCCAAGCGAAATAAACTCCATCTTTCTGTCATTCACATTGATGATGATGCTGCCGCTGAATCCGTAATCACGATGCACAAGAGCGTTGAGCAGAGCTTCACGAATAGCTTCTTCGGGGTAATCCTGCTTATCCGTGCGAACAACTCCTTTGATCGTGGAAACAGTCTTGTTGCACAGAGCAAGATAGTTTATCGCATCATCAAGCTGCTTGAACACGGACCCGCCGAACTCCTTGCTGTCACGAAACTCTGTGCAGAATTCATCTTTGAACACGGCAACTTTGATCGTGTGATGGCACTGGTCGGAAAGCAGCAGCGCAAGGTTGGTGTACACATCGTTTTGGGTGATGCCCAAAGCGCGGTATTTCTCGACGGAAAACTCCACACCGTAGCGCTGGAATGCAGTTTTGGCAGCATCAAAGGTCAATTCCTGTTCCAAACTGCGGGAATCCTCGTAAGTATCCCCGTCCGATTCTTTTATCATCTGGCGAATCTGTTCGGGGGAAGCCTGCACACTGGATGTGCCCTGACGGACATACACGCCGGTAGGCTTCATGCCTTTGGATTTCAGATAGTAAGGCTTATAGCTGCCTTCGCCGACTTCAATCCGAATTACCTTATTATCCTGGAGGACATACCGCACGAACATGGTCACATCCGGTGCGATTGCATCCCGGATGCCGTTGGTCAGACGGGTATAGGTTTCATCCACATTGTCAATGCCAATCAGATTGCCCTTATCATCAATACCTAGATAGATCACGCCGCCGTCCGTATTTGCAAATGCGATGACCTCCTTATAAATGTCATCGATCATCTGAGATTTATATTCAATGCGCTCGCTTTCATATTGCATATACAGCACCTCCATTATAGCTTACTTATATTATACTCATATTTTCATGATTTTCAACAGAGCGAAGTGAAAATTCACTTTTCATTCACTCTAAGCTGTGAAAATCACTTTTACACCGACTCACCGCCCTTCCGTACTTGCATTTCTGCAAGATTACGAGAGGGCTTTTTTGATTTCTTGCAATACCGCCTGATTTTTTCGGTCCAAGACTTTTTCTCCGTATATTCAGTTGACAAAGAAATTTGTCGGAAATATTGAAAGGAGAAATGCCTATGACAATTTTTGAAGCCGTGAAAACAACAGTCGCGCCGAGAATGGCGGCGGAACATTTCGGGCTGAGTGTCAGCCGAAACAGGATGGTCTGCTGTCCCTTTCATGATGACAGGCACCCGAGCATGAAGCTGTATGAGGATCATTACCATTGCTTCGGGTGTCAGGCAAACGGTGATGTGATTGCATTCACATCGAAGCTGTTCGGCATCACACCGCTGGAAGCAGCGCAGAAGCTTGCCGCTGACTTTGGCATCCGTGAAGACAGACCGTCCGTACTGGCGAAGTTAAAGATGTATACGACACAGGCTGAGAACGAAAAGCTTTGCTTTCGGGTGCTCAGCGAATATCTGCACATTCTGCAGGATTGGAAAAAGAGGTACGCACCGCAGGCACCGGAGGAGGAGTCGGATGACCGTTTCGTGGAAGCCTGTCATATGCTCGAATGTACGCAGTATATGCTGGATCTGTTGACCATTGGTTCACATGAAGAAAGGGCAGAACTGGTAAAAGACATGATGAAAGATAACAAAATCACACTTCTGCAGGAGCGCCTGCAGGAAATCAAGGAGGAAATGAATGAGTAAACATGAGTACGCCGGTGAATTACCTTTTTGGTATGACGGCAAATCTGTGAATGAAGTCGGATTCTGTGAGGAGTTTCTTCAGCAGCATCCGATGGTGTGTGTGGGCGGCAGCTTCTTCACCAAGGATGGCCGTATCACTGATGAAGAAAGTGTCCGCAAGAAAATCTATGAAATGCTTCGCCCTTTTCTCACCTGCGGCCTTGCAAAACGGGCATCGGGACTTCTGGAAATGGTGAAACTGGAAGCCTATGTTCCCAACCTGCCGGTACACGAAGATCGGATTCATGTTGCCAACGGTACACTGTTTCTCGGCGGCAAGTTTCGCGCAGAAAAGGAATTCTGCCGTAACCGTCTGCCGGTCAAATATGATGCCAATGCTCCGCAGCCAGTCACATGGCTGCATTTTTTATCGGAACTTTTGGAGGACGAGGACATTCTTACTTTGCAAGAGTACCTCGGCTATTGCCTTCTTCCCACTAACCGTGGGCAAACCATGATGCTGCTGAAAGGCAACGGCGGTGAGGGCAAAAGCCGCATCGGGGTTGTGATGCAGAAGATGCTGGGTGACAACCTGAAAAACGGCAGCATCGCCAAGGTGGAGCGTAGCCCTTTTGCCAGAGCTGATCTGGAGCATCAGCTTGTGATGGTGGACGATGACATGAAGATGGAAGCTCTGAAATCCACCCACTATCTCAAGTCGCTGATTACGGCTGAAATGCCCATGGATTTGGAGCGCAAGGGCGAGCAGAGCTATCAGGGAGAAATGTACGTCCGCTTTCTGGCGTTCTCCAATGGTGATCTGGAATCGCTCTACGACCATTCGGATGGCTTCTACCGCAGACAGCTGATCCTGTCCGTTAAGAAGAAACCGCCTAATCGTGAGGATGACCCCTTTCTTGCGGACAAGCTTTGTGCCGAAATCGAGGGCATTTTTCTCTGGTGTCTGGACGGCTTGCGGAGACTGATCGATAATAACTACCGCTTTACCGAAAGTGAACGCACCAAGGATAACCGTGCGGAAGCCAAACGGGAGTCCGACAATGTACTGCTGTTCATGCGTTCGGAGGGGTACATCCAGCTAAAATCCGACAGCACCATTACCTCTGCCGATCTGTACGCCATCTATACCATGTGGTGCAACGACAACGCCTATAAACCGCTGGCGGTACGAACAGTAAGTATGACCTTGAAAAAGCACGCCGACGAATTTGGCATCGAACATGATAACCACATCACAAATCGGCTCGGCAAACGAGTCAACGGCTTCTGGGGCATCGAAGCTTTGGTGGCACCGCCTATTTTATGAGATCAAACACAGAAAACACCATCCCATCCATCCCATGTGGGATAGATGGGCGGATGGGATGGAGAATTTTCAGTTTGCCTGCAAAGGAGGATGCAATGGGAAGAATTTATTACTGGGAAGAATTTATTATAAGGAACTGCCGCTGTTTCACTTATACGACAGCGATCTGACCGGCACACACAAGCTGCTGATGACGCTGCTTCTGGTGGATCGGTACGACATTTACGAGCTGAGCTGCCTTGCGCGGATGTGTCTGGAGGACGTGACTGCCGATCTGGCAGAGCTGAAACGGAAGGGGCATCTGCAAGACAAGTGAAAACCGGAAAGAAATTTGCGCGGCGGCGAAATCATTCCACGAAACCGCGCTGCTCGGAATCGTGTACCGGCTTCACGGATGCGCGTGGGGCTGCGCGGTTCCCTGCAAGGTCACGCGGTTCCGGAAAGTCGATACCCCTCACTTATGAAGAAGGCATCGACCGCCGCTTTTCCAGTGGATTTCAGGAAAACAGAATATTTCACCACACAGCGAAGCAGGTTTTCGGAAATCGAAACCCGCTTCGCTGTTTTCATAACGAAAAAACAGGAGGTTTTTATGAGCATCAGAAATGAGATCAAATCGCAGATCGTCCGCGCCGGTTTTACCATGCAGGAGATCGTTGACCGGCTGGCCGAGGAATATGACTGGAGCGACAGCGTCTCCAACCTGTCCGCAAAATTGCAGCGGGAGAGCATCCGCTACAAGGAGGTCGTGGAGCTAGCCGATGTGCTGGACTGCGACATCGTGTGGATGAAGCGAGGGGCGCGCCGATGAAAGCACAGTACGCCATTCTCCGCTTTGCCAAATATAAGGGGCCGGAAATCGGGCATATTGAGTCCCACAACGAACGCACCAAGGAGAAATACGCCAGCAATCCCGACGTGGACACGTCCCGCAGCTACCTCAATTTTCATCTGGTATCACCGGAGCGCAAGTATCGAGCAGAAGCGGAAAAGCAGATCGCGGAAGCTGGCTGTCGCACGCGGTCGGACAGCGTGCGCGTGGTGGAATCTCTGGTGACGGCCAGCCCGGAGTTCTTTAAGGGGAAGAAAAAGGCGGAGGTCAAAGACTATTTCACCGAGGCGCTGGCGTTCATCGAAAAATATCAGGCCAAGGGCACGATCATATCTGCCGTGGTGCATATGGACGAGAAAACGCCCCATATGCACCTTTGCTTCGTCCCGTTGACAGCGGACGGGCGGCTCAGCGCCAAGGAGATCGTCGGCAACAAGAAGAAGCTGACGCAGTGGCAGGACAGGTTCTGGGAGCACATGGTCAAAAAATACCCCGATCTGGAGCGCGGCGAAAGCGCCAGCGAAACCGGGCGCAACCACATCCCGCCGCGGCTATTCAAGGAGGCCGTGCACCTGAACCGAATGAAGGAGCAGATCATGGCGATTCTGAACGACACCAATCCGTTCAACAAAAAGGTCAAGCTGGACGAGCTGGAAGCGCTGCTGGGAAAGTACGTTCCCGGCGCGGAGGCTCTGCGGACGAAGCTCAAGAAGTACGACGCAGCCTACAAGGCGCTGACCGCCGAGAACGCAGCGCTCGAAAAGCAACTGGGCGCTGCCTCCAAGGAAAGCGTCCTGAAAAAATTGGAGATCAACGAAAAGCTCCGGGAGTTGGACGAGCTGCACCGCATGGTGGATGGCATCCCGCCGGAGATTTTGCAGGCGGCAAAACAGGTGGCCGCGCATAAGCCGCAGGAAAGATGAGGAAACTAAGGATGTTAAAGGAGGCTGGTTCTATTTGGAGATGAACGTCAGGGACGATCAGAAGCTTGTTGAAATCTGGCTGACGAATGCAGAAAAAATTGACCCCGTCCTGCGGGAGGGACTAAAAGAGATTTACGCCAAGTATAAGACGAAGAAATACATGGTCGCCGTGTTCGAGTCCGGCAAGGGCGATCTTTATGAGAACACGCGGGATCTGCTGATCTTCAACCGCCGCCGCAGCGCCGAAAAGGCCGTGCAGCGGGCGAAAAAGCAGCGGGCCGTGGGTATGGAGCGGTAAGCAGCGGGCGGAGGGGAGTAATCCCTTCCGCCCGTTTTCTTTTTTACCCTTGCAAAGAACGAAAATATCATGTACAATATTATCTAAAACAACGTGCTTATCAAAAGATATGTGTGGTTCATGCTTGCCGCCAGAGAAACGGAGGGAAATGCAAATGGAACATGAAATGATGGAGCACAGTGAAATTCTCCTGTACAGCGATGAAAACGGAAAAGAATTTGTAAACGTTGTATTTATGGATGAGACATTCTGGCTGACTCAGGTTGGCATGGCAGAATTGTTCGACTCCAGTAAGTCAAATGTCAGCGAGCATTTGTCACACATTTTCGATGAGGAAGAACTGGACAAAGCATCCTGCATGAGAAAATTCGGAATTTCCGAATTTTCTACGAAGCCCACCAATTTTTATAACCTCGACGCTATCATCGCCGTGGGTTACCGCGTGAACTCCAAGAAAGCCACACGCTTCCGCCAGTGGGCGACAAAGACGCTGAAGGAGTACATTCAGAAGGGCTTTGTGCTCAACGATGATCTAATGAAAAACGGCCGTCCGTTCGGTAAGGACTACTTTGACGAGCTGCTGGAGCGCATCCGGGAGATCCGTGCCAGCGAGCGCCGGGCCTATCAGAAAATCGCGGATGTCTTCGAGCAATGCAGCTATGATTACGACAAAAATAGTGAGACGACAAAGGCCTTCTATGCGTTTGTGCAGAATAAGCTCCATTACGCCGTCACCGGCAAGACTGCCGCGGAACTGATTTCCGAGCGGGCCACACTGGACAGCCCCACGATGGGTCTTACCACATGGAAGGGCGCGCCGGATGGAAAGATTCTCAAAAGCGACACACTGGTGGCGAAGAACTATCTGAACGAAAAGGAGCTGTCCCGCCTGAACCGGCTGGTGACCATGTTTATCGACTACGCCGAGCTGATGGCAGAGGACGAGCAGCTGATGAGTATGCAGGATTGGCTGAACGAAACCGACCGATTTCTGACCAACAACCGCCGCAAGGTGCTGGACGGCAAGGGTCACATCTCGCGGGAAGCGGCAGCGAAAAAGGTCGGCGCAATTTACAATGAATTCCGCAAGAAGCAGGACGCCGAATACATCTCCGAGTTTGACCGGCAGACGGAAAAATATCTCAAGGGTGAATGATATGAATAACCAAGAGCAATTCGCAGAATTTCTGCACTGTTGCAGAGAACAGCGCGTAAAACGTATTCATCTTGCCGAACCGTGCTTGATCGTCAATTCATCGGCGGGCGATTTTGGGAGCATCCTCATAGAGTTTGAGCAGAGCAACTATTTCATCACATCCAAATACCTGCCGCACCAGCTGGAGGACGAGGAAATCGATGAATTCTGCGTGAAACAATATGAGCGCCTTGCCGACCTCAAGAATGACGATCTGCTGGAGGCGGACATATACAAGACCTTGTCCAGCGAGGACGCCCCCATTTTGTTTCTCGCAGAAATGGTGGACGCCGAGGGCTTCTTCAATGGGATGGAGTGGACATATGGAACCGATTATCTGTTCTTTCTGGTCTCCTGCCCCATCATTATAGTGTCCGCCAGAGCGGATGAGGAACTCAAGCACCTCAACTATCCGCACCAGTTTGGAGAAGAATTTGACCCATTGCCAAATCGCGGTGAGCCTTTTGAGCTGTTCCCGGGCGCTTGAGGGTGGAGGTGTACGATGAAAAAGGCATTTGAATTAAATAAAGCCCTGCTTAATGCCGTAACTGCCTGCGACTATGAAGAGGCCGAACGATTATTGGTAGCAGGCGCTGATCCGCTCGGCTCTTCAGATGAAAACGAACCAGATGAGCATCTTTTGGGTGAACTTTTTTGTGAAATGCAGGATAACGAGGATTTGAAAGCTGCATTCCCGAAGTTTCTGGAGCTTTTTTATGCGCACGGAATGGATATCGCCTCCCGCGGCCTCCCTACGAATGACGGAAACAACATCCACCCGCTTTGGATGTTAGCCTTTTGCCAAACGGAATCCGGACTGAAAATTCTGCATACGATGCTGGAGCATGGTTTGAATCGAGATTCTGCCGAGGTTCTGGCCGATCACATCCTGCTTGATATGGAGATGTGCGACGGCTGCGAAATCGAGGACGCATGGTGGATGGAGAGCTGTTTCTGCGGATTGAAGATGCTGATGCTGATTGCCTCCTATCCAACTATTCTGAACGAAAGCACTTATCTTCAAAACTGCGTTGCACTTGAAAAAAACGATGCGCAAATGCTTCCCCAGTTCCGAAACTGGAATGACTTCGATTATCACATTGACCTTTCCACCTGCACAAATATTCCGCACGGTCTGCGGGATGCGACATTGACGATCCGAGACCCCAAAAGCAAAAAAGCCGTATGGACGCTATCCATATGACCAGCCTCACCGGCAAAGGAGCCTATCATGACCGAAACATTTGACATTGCGGGCTATGCCCGTATTTCCGTGGACGATGAGCAGGAGCAGAAGAACATCTCCATCGAGAACCAGAAGGCCATCATCGAGGACTATGTAAAAAACCACTTCCCCGGCAGCACACTGACGTTTTTTGAAGACCGCGACCGCTCCGGCTACACGTTTGAGCAGCGCGAGGGCTATCAGGAGATGCGCCGGGGACTCATGTCCCACAAGTACGATATTCTCATCATCAAGGATTTTTCCCGTTTCTCCCGCCGCAACTCGCGCGGACTGGTAGAGCTGGAAGACCTGCGCGACGCGGGCGTCCGGATCGTCTCCATCGGGGACGGCGTGGACTTCCCCAATGACGACGATTGGCTGAAAATCCAGTTCCAGTTTCTCGTGAACGAGATGCCCGTCACGGACACCTCCCGCAAGGTGCGCAACGTCATCAAGCGGCGGCAGAACGACGGCGAGTGGATCTGCGCCGCGCCCTACGGCTATCTCGTAACCGAGGACAAGCAGTTTGAGATCATCCCCACGGAAGCCGAGACAGTCCGCAAGATTTTTGACCTCTACAATAACGCTGGTTGGGGCTACAAGAAAATTGCCAACTATCTCACCGATCAGGGCGTTCCCACGCCGCGCATGTCCGAGCGGATGCGCAAGGAAGCGGCGGGCAAGAAAACGAAACGGGAAGCCAAAAACGCGTGGGCCATTGCTACCGTGCAGGGCATTCTGGACAACGATTTTTATATCGGCACGCTCCGGCAGGGCAAGTATACCCGCGCCAAGATCAACGGCAAGGAGATCAAGCGCAACGACGATGAGCATATCGTCATTGAAAACCACCATCAGGCCATCATCGACTACCGCACCTTCGCCATCACCATCGCTTTGCGGGAAAAGCGCAGCCGTAATAACTATCGCGGCGTCAAGATCAATGACAACGTGTATTCCGGCTTTTTGCAGTGCGGCGACTGCGGCAGCCCGCTGTTCGCCATGAGCCGCAGCGATTTGGCCCCCGCATACACCTGCGGGACGTATCACCGTCGCGGTCTGAAAGGCTGCACGAGCCACCATATCCGCGTTGACCGGCTGGACGAGTTGCTGAAAAGCTATGTGCGGAAGCTGGCGGACAGTTCTGCCGCCATGCTGGAACAGCTCAACGAGGAGCTGAAGCGCGAGAACGATCAGGTGGCGGAAACGGAGCAGTCTGCCGACAATCTGGCGGCGGTGCTGGCCGATCTCACCGAGGAGCTGAAGGTCACAAAGCGCCAGCGCATCCGGGAGATCATGAAAAAGCCCGAGCAGGAAGCCTCCATCGAGGCGCTGTATGACGAGATGGAAGCAGACCTGCAAAAAAAGATCGACGGCATCCATCACCAGATCGACCTGCTGTCCGATAAGCGCAACACCATCATTCAGGTCAACCGCGTGGCAAAGACCGCCATCGACGTGTTTCGCGACATTCTGGAAAAGGATAAGCTGGAACGAAATGATCTGGAGCTGCTGATTGACAAGATCCTCGTCTATGAAGATCATCTTGAAATTAAGCTCAAAGCCGACATCGACACGCTGCTGCGCTGCGGCACGCTCCCCGCAGAAACGGAGGATGCCGCAAATTTTAAGCAAGGCACGGAAAATATCGAAAACACGCTGATCCAGTCCT
>ERZ772867.950-NODE-950-length-36566-cov-4.539317_pt1 | contig 36566 bp, 28 predicted proteins | sample MGYA00511341_ERZ772867 | MGnify/ENA primary metagenome ERZ772867 (study PRJEB29015, sample SAMEA2737707) | human gut metagenome | biome: human gut; feature: human-associated habitat; material: faeces | place: China | collected 2012 ... | reverse complement strand
GGGGACTTTTGGTTTATATTTTTACATAGAGGATATGTCTTATACAATTCCCTGAGCCTGCATTGCGTCTACAACTTTTTCAAATCCGGCAATGTTAGCACCTACTACATAGTTTCCTTCTGCTCCGTAACGTTTTGCTGCGTCTGCTGCGTTGTGGCAGATATTTACCATGATGTTCTTCAGTTTTGCATCAACCTCCTCGAATGTCCAGCTAAGTCTCTCGCTGTTCTGTGACATCTCAAGTGCAGATGTAGCAACACCACCAGCGTTTGCAGCTTTACCAGGTGCAAAGATCACACCATTCTCCTGCAGATACTGTGTTGCTTCTAATGTAGTAGGCATGTTAGCACCTTCGCATACAGCTACGCATCCGTTAGCTACTAACTGTTTTGCATCTTCAAGATGAAGTTCGTTCTGTGTAGCACATGGAAGAGCAAGGTCAACCTTAACAGACCATACACCGCGTCCTTCATGATATTCTGAATTAGGACGGTAGTTCTTGTACTCTGTCAGTCTTGCACGTTTTACTTCTTTGATTTCTTTTAATGCTGCAACGTCGATTCCGTCCGGATCATATACCCATCCTGTAGAATCACTTGCTGTTACAACTTTCGCTCCAAGCTGCTGAGCTTTCTGGATTGCATAGATTGCAACGTTACCAGCTCCGGAAACTGCAACTGTCATTCCCTTGATGTCTTTTCCGTTGATCTTTAATAATTCTTCTGTAAAGTAGAGAAGTCCATATCCTGTAGCTTCTGTTCTTGCTAAAGATCCGCCGTAGCTTAATCCTTTTCCTGTCAGAACACCTTCATACAGGCCTCTGATTCTCTTGTACTGACCGAACATGTAACCAATCTCTCTTGCACCTGTTCCGATGTCTCCTGCAGGAACATCTGTGTCAGCTCCGATATATTTGCAAAGTTCTGTCATAAAGCTCTGGCAGAATGCCATTACTTCTCTGTCTGATTTTCCCTTAGGATCGAAGTCAGAACCACCTTTACCTCCGCCGATTGGAAGTCCTGTCAGTGAGTTCTTGAAGATCTGCTCAAATCCAAGGAATTTGATGATACCAAGGTTTACAGATGGGTGCAGACGTAATCCTCCTTTGTATGGTCCGATTGCGCTGTTAAACTGTACACGGTATCCTGTATTAACCTGAACCTGTCCTTTATCGTCTACCCATGGAACACGGAATTTGATCTGTCTTTCAGGTTCAACAAGTCTTTCAAGAAGAGCGTCTTTTCTGAATTTCTCCTCGTTAGCCTCTACAACAACTCTTAATGACTCTAATACCTCTTTTACTGCCTGGTGGAATTCTGGCTCTGCAGGATTCTTAGCTACTACTTTCTCCAGTACTTCATCAACATATGACATAGCTTTCTACCTCCTAAAATAATATACGTATCCTTTTCAAAAGCGTCCCTGTCCAACAATTTGTCCAAATACTGCGATCCAGCCGCCGGCTGTTTTTTCTACACGCTTTGGAATAAAAAAATCAGATGACTTACGCCATCTGTTTTTCCCTGACGCCTTTGTCCTTTACTATTGTAAAGCAAACAAGTGTATCTGGCAAGATATTTTTTACAGTTTTTATTATTTTTTGCAACTTTTTACAAAACCCTTGCAGATTTTGCAAGGGTTTTGTGCTTTTTCTCATGTTTTATTCATTTTTGTGAAACAGATTGCGCTCCAAATTGCATTTATTATAATACAAGGATGCCAATTTTCATCTCGTTACCGGAAGTCTCAGACACCTGAACATTCATTATTTGAAGTATTTTACTCCTGATTCGAAGATCTTCATATCCTGTTCTCCGTAAATGTTCATTGCCACACTTCTATTTCTTCTTTCTGAATGCGCCATCTTACCAAGTACACGTCCGTCTGGGCTTGTAATACCTTCGATCGCACAGTAAGAACCGTTGACATTCCATTCTTCGTTCATTGTGATATTTCCTTCCGGATCACAGTACTGTGTTGCAACCTGTCCATTTGCAAATAATCTGTCCAGCCATTCTTTATTTGCAACAAATCTTCCTTCACCATGAGATGCAGGGTTGGTGTATACCCCGCCAAGTTCTGCTTCTCTGAGCCATGGAGATTTGTTCGTTACTACTTTTGTATAGACCATCTTGGAGATATGGCGGCCGATCGTGTTGTATGTAAGTGTCGGTGAATCCGGCTGCTGTCCTGTAATCTCTCCGCTTGGTACCAGACCAAGCTTGATCAGAGCCTGGAATCCGTTACAGATACCAAGTGCCAGTCCGTCACGCTCATTCAATAATTTTTCTACCGCTTCTTTCATCTTCGCATTCTTAAATGCTGTTGCGAAGAATTTTGCTGATCCGTCCGGTTCGTCACCTGCACTGAATCCACCTGGGAACATGATGATCTGTGACTGTTCGATCGCTTTTTCAAATACTTCTACAGAATCAACGATATCAGATGCACTCATATTTCTGAATACTTTTGTGATCACCTTTGCTCCTGCTCTTTCGAATGCTTTCGCACTGTCATATTCACAGTTTGTTCCAGGCATTACCGGGATAAATACGGTCGGCTGAGCGATCTTGTGGTCACAGATATAAATATCAGATGTATCATATAATCCTGTCTCCACCTTCGCATCCTGTCCTTCCGCTCCGGAATTGGTCGGGAATACTTTTTCCAGTGTTTCTTCCCATGCAGATACTGCTTCGTCTAACGCAATCTTCACATCGTTATATTCAATAGCTGCGCTGTCTGTTACTTCACCAATTACAGTATAAGTAATTCCAAGTTCAGATACCTTATCAGCCGGTACTTCTGCGATGATATCTCCGAATGCCGGTGCAAATACGTCTCTTGCGTCTACATTGTGCTCGATCTTCACACCCATGCCGTTACCGAATGCCATCTTGCTGACTGCTGCCGCAATACCATGTCTGTCCAGTGCATAAGCTGCTACGATCTTACCGCTGTGGATATCTTCTGTAAATTTACCGTACTGATCCATAACTTTCTCGTATACAGGAATGTCGTAATTATCTGTCTCAATACGAAGCCATACCAGTTTATCTCCGGCTTTCTTAAGTTCCGGTGTGATAATGTCTTTCTCTTTTGCAATGTCCACTGCGAAAGATACCAATGTCGGTGGTACATCGATGTCTTCGAATGTTCCTGACATACTGTCCTTTCCACCAATGGATGGAAGTCCGTATCCAAGCTGTGCACTGTAAGCTCCGAGAAGAGCTGCAAACGGCTGACTCCATCTGTGTGGATCTTCTGTCATACGACGGAAATATTCCTGGAATGTGAAACGGATCTTGCTGTAATCGCCACCTGCTGCAACGATCTTTGCGATAGACTCTGTCACTGCATAGATTGCTCCGTGATATGGGCTCCATGTTGACAGATATGGATCAAATCCGTAACTCATCATACTTACGGTATCGCAGTCTCCTGTTAATACCGGAAGCTTGGCAACCATTGCCTGCGTCTCTGTCTTCTGATATTTTCCACCGTGCGGCATGAATACAGAAGCTGCTCCGATGGATCCGTCGAACATTTCTACCAGACCTTTCTGTGAGCATACATTCAGGTCTTTTAACATACCAAGCCATTTTTCTCTTACGTCTTTTACTTCTTCTCTTACGAGGATGCTGTCTTTTCTGTTCGGGATATCAACCGCTACGGTTGTCTCCTGGTGTGCTCCGTTGGTATCAAGGAATGCACGTGAAAGATTTACGATCTCTTTTCCTCTCCATGAAAGGACCAGTCTTGGATCTTCTGTTACGACAGCCACCTTTGTTGCTTCCAGGTTCTCTTCGGATGCATATTTCATAAATTCATCTACATCTTTTGGATCTACAACAACTGCCATACGTTCCTGTGATTCAGAGATCGCGATCTCTGTTCCGTCAAGGCCGGCATATTTCTTAGGTACTTTATCAAGGTCGATCTGAAGTCCGTCTGCAAGTTCTCCGATAGCAACAGATACTCCGCCTGCTCCGAAGTCGTTACATTTTTTAATCAGCTTGCTGACTTCTTCTCTTCTGAATAATCTCTGGATCTTTCTTTCTGTAGGTGCATTACCTTTCTGTACTTCTGCTCCACAGGTCTCGATAGACTCTTCTGTATGTACTTTGGAAGATCCGGTTGCTCCACCGCATCCGTCACGTCCGGTACGTCCGCCGAGAAGGATAATGATATCTCCCGGATCTGAAGTTTCTCTGATGACTGCACGTCTTGGTGCTGCCCCAAGCACTGCTCCGATCTCCATACGTTTTGCAACATAATTCGGATGATAGATCTCTTTTACTGCTCCGGTTGCCAGTCCGATCTGGTTACCATAAGAGCTGTATCCGTGTGCTGCTTCTCTAACCAGTTTCTTCTGTGGAAGCTTTCCTTTTAATGTATCTTTTACAGATACAGTTGGATCAGCGGCTCCTGTAACACGCATTGCCTGGTATACATATGTACGTCCTGACAGTGGGTCACGGATGGCTCCTCCGAGGCAGGTAGCAGCTCCACCGAATGGCTCGATCTCTGTCGGATGGTTATGTGTCTCGTTCTTGAAGTTCACAAGCCACTCTTCTTCCACACCGTCTACTTCGATCGGCACAACGATACTGCATGCATTAATCTCATCGGATTCTTCCTGATCCTGTAATTTTCCTTCACGTTTTAATTTTCTCATTGCCATCAGTGCAAGATCCATCAGGCAGACAAATTTGTCTTCTCTTCCTTTGAAGATCTCGCTGTGATCAGCGATGTACTGTTTGTAAGTCTCTTCCATCGGCTCTCTGTAATCGCCGTCGCCGAATGAAACGTCTGTAAGTTCTGTCGAGAATGTTGTATGACGGCAGTGATCTGACCAGTATGTATCCAGAACGCGGATCTCTGTCATAGAAGGATCTCTGTCTTCTTCTGATTTAAAATAATTCTGGATATGCTGGAAGTCCTTAAATGTCATGGCAAGTCCGAGAGAATCATATAATTCTTTTAACTTGCTTTCTTCCATATCTTTGAATCCGTCAAAGATTTTTACATCTGCCGGCTCATCAAATACGGTAACTAATGTCTCCGGCTTTTCGCCCTGTGCTTCTCTGGAATCTACAGGGTTGATGCAGTGTTCTTTGATTGCTTCAAATTCTTCATCTGATAAGCTGCCTTCTCCTCCATGGATCACATAAGTTGTCGCGGTACGGATGACCGGCTGCTCGTCTTCTTTGATGAACTGAATACACTGAACAGCGGAATCCGCTCTCTGGTCAAACTGTCCCGGAAGGAATTCTACAGAAAAGATTCTGCTTCCTTCTTCTGCCGGAAATTCTTCTTTATATAATGTATCTACAGGTGGTTCAGAAAAGATGCCATTACATGCTTTCTCAAATGTCTCATCGGATACATTTTCCACATCGTAGCGAATCAGTACACGAACACTGTCCACGTCTTTGATTCCAAGATAGCTGCGGATCTCAGTCTTAAGCTCCTTGGCCTGTACATCAAATCCTGATTTTTTCTCCACGTACACTCTTTTTACATTGCTCATAAGTAATCCTCCATAAATGAATTTTTACACATTTTCTATTGTTAGTATAACACAACAATCATTATTTAATACAATTAATATATCTAAACACTTTTATAATCTGTACTTATTAATCCTTTATCATTTTCATTCCCGTCAATCCATTTTTACAGATTTACGATTCCTCTGGCTTTTTATAATATTTTTTAATAACGAACAATACGATCCATATCACTACCAGCACCGCTCCAAATACCTCACTGATACGGATCACCATATCAGAAAAGAATCCTTCCGGCAGCATCCGGATCATATAATCAGTCTCCGGATTGAATATCCATAGATTATTGGTAAAAAACAGTTTATGAAAAATCGTAAAACACGTCGTAAAATCTATACTGAAAGCAATGCCAAGCAGTACACCTATGACCAGCCATACACCAAGTGCGATCGAATATGCCCTGCAAAAAAGTCTCTTCCAGTCTTTTTCCCGCTTTTTAAACATCGTCAGTATGGCTGCAGCTACAATCAGGCAAACTCCCCCGACCTTAATATCTCCCAGGAATAGATTCCTGACATCTCGCATATGCAGCCGGTCTCTTTCATTGAAGAAATCCTGCTCTTTTCCTTCCACCGTTGTTACAACTGACAGCTTCTCTTCTTTTCCGATCAGATAGTTCATCATATGTTCTGTCACGTACATGACATGGTCGATGTTCATATCCAGATCTTCTGTCACTTCATATTTCTGGTATTCTTTTTTGTAAAATCTATAATGACTGTCTCCATATACTGCCGCCCAGATACTGAATGCAAGTGCTGCGATCACTACACACATCATGGCCACAACCGATATGAGCGTTGTTAATTTCTTCAAGTTTTTTTCCTCCTGTTCTTCATTATTATAACACTTCTATTGTAAATACGGTTGTAATTTTCTTTCATTTCACTTATAATACAGTTAAGATTCATTAGGAGGACTTATCATGGATATTAACTATGAGTTATATAAAGTATTTTACTATGTAGCTTCCACCTTAAGCTTCTCGGAAGCTTCCAAGCAGTTGTTTATCTCGCAGTCGGCTGTCAGCCAGTCGATCAAGGCATTGGAGAAAAAGCTGGATCAGACCTTATTCATCCGAAGCACCAAGAAAGTACGTCTTACTACCGAAGGAGAGATTCTTCTGCGCCATATCGAACCGGCGATCAGCCTGATCAAGCGTGGGGAAAGCCAGCTTCTCGATGTCGGCGTACGCGGAGGACAGCTTCACATCGGAGCCAGTGATACGATCTGCCGTTATTTCCTGGTGCCTTATCTGGAACGCTTCCACCGGGAATTTCCGGGAGCGCATATCAAGGTTACGAATGCGACATCGATCCGTTGCGTAGAACTCCTGGAGACCGGACAGGTGGATCTGATCGTTGTCAATTCACCGAATTCCTATCTCGGAAATGTTCCGAATGTGAAAAAGATCAAAGATTTCCAGGATGTGTTCATTGCCAATGAAGCATTTAAAGAATTAAAAGGAAAGAAGGTTTCTTTCAAAGAACTTCTGGACTACCCGATCCTTATGCTGGACAGAAAGAGTACAACCAGTGAATATCTGCACAACCTGTTTCTTCAGAATCAGCTGGATCTGGTTCCGGAGATCGAACTCAGCAGTAATGACCTTCTGATCGACCTTGCCCGCATCGGACTTGGAATCGCATTTATTCCGGATTTCTGTCTTTCCCAGACAGCCGATTCGGATTCTCTGTTCATTGTTGAGACGAAGGAATCGCTTCCGGAACGCGAACTTGTCATTGCGCATAACGAGAAGGTTCCGGTATCCAAAGCCGCACAGGAGTTTTTATCTTATTTTTAATATGTTTACAAACTCTTTTTCCTGCCAAAGTATCCCCGGAGAACTACCGGTGGCAGCTACTTTTATTTACTTTCGTATAAAATACCATGTGGCATATGTCCCTCATGGTATTTTTTCTATCATATTGTTCTATAATATATTTTTCTATAAATAATATTTTTCTGATTCTGCTTACCTCTTATCCATCTGTTCTTCCTTCCAGAACCCTGCTATCTTTTCTTCGATATTTTCACTGTTACAGATCTGGAAATCATTCCACTCCCTCGGAAACACCTCCTGGCACCGCCGGTCCATAAAACGTTCATCCAAAAGTGCAATCACCCCTCTGTCCTGATCAGTCCGGATGACTCGTCCTGCCGACTGTAGCACCTTATTCATGCCCGGATACAAATAAGCATAATCGAATCCATTCAGATTCTTCCGGTCAAAATAATACTTTAAAAGTTCCCGTTCCAGACACACCTGCGGAAGTCCTGTCCCGATGATCATTGCCCCGATCAGTTTATCTTCCGTCAGATCAATTCCTTCTGAAAAAATACCACCCATCACACAGAAGCCGATCAGGCTGTGTGCTCTTTCCTGTTCGAATTTTTTCAGGAATTCTTCCCGTTCCTGCTCCGTCATATATTGGGACTGTACTGCAACTTCAATCTGTTCCTGCGGCAGTTCCATGAATGCTTCCCACACTTCTTCCAGAAATCGGTAAGACGGGAAAAAGGCAAGATAATTTCCTGTTCTTCCTTTTATCACACGCATCATATATTCTGCATACTTACGGTACATCTCCGGTCCGCGTCTGGTATACTTCGTGCTGACATCATTTCCCAGAAGCAGTAATCTTTTGCTTTGTTCAAATGGAGATTCTGCATAGATCGCATAATCATCCTTTGCCGCAGATAACAGTTTCTTATAATAATTAATTGGAAGAAATGTTGCCGAAAATAATATCGTACTATTTCCTTTTCCCATATATTCCTGCAGGCATCCCGCCGGATTGACACAGAACAGATGCAGGTAAAACTTTCCTTCTTCACTTAGTTCTGAATAAATCAGATAATTTTCATCCAGCCGGTCATGAATATATATGAAATTACGGATACCAAAGTAAAACTCCAGTACCCCTTTCCGTATTACTTCATCTTTACAATCTTCTATAAACTCTTCCAGCTTTGTCATCAAAGACAATAGCTTAATATACACATGTGACACACTATTCAGTATCTGGCAGCCGTCACATTCTCTTTTTAACTCCAGAAGCTGCTTATTGCAGCTCTCCAACGCCGAGACAAGTTTCGGTTCTCCGTATTTTACCAGCTTTTTGATTTTCAGAAAATCTTCCTTGCAAATACTGGTGCTGTACATGGTTCTCCCACGTTCGACCAGATTGTGTGCCTCATCGATCAGAAACAGATATTCTCCTTTGACACCGTCTCCGAAAAAGCGTTTCAGATGTGCATTCGGATCAAAGACGTAATTATAATCACATATAACCGCATCTACCCACTGCGATACATCCAGTGCCATTTCAAACGGACACACATTCCATTTCCTTGCCTGTTCTTCCAGCACTTCCCGGCTCATCTCATCTGTCGATGTGAGCAGTTCATAAACAGCAGCATTTACACGGTCAAAATGTCCTTTGGCATATGGACATGCATCCGGATTACAGATAGTTTCCTCACAGAAACAGATCTTTTCTTTTGCCGTCAATGTGATGACTTTCATCTTCAGATCCTGCTTCCTCAGGATCTCGAATGCCTGACTTGCCACCGTTCTGGTGATCGTCTTCGCCGTCAGATAAAAGATCTTTTCTCCCAGTTCTTCCCCGACTGCTTTCACCGCCGGAAATACGGCCGCCATTGTCTTGCCGACTCCGGTCGGTGCCTGGATAAATAATTTCTTTTTTCTCAAAATTGTCCTGTATACCGACGCAACCAGTTTCTTCTGTCCGTCTCTATATTCGAATGGGAATTCCACTGTTTTGATTGAAGCATTTCTCTTTGCTCTCCATTCCATCTGGTATCTTGCCCATTTTTCATATTCTGATACAAGTTCTTCGAACCATTTCTTAAGTTCTGCCCGGGTATATACCTCCTGGAATCTCCGGATTTCTTCGGTATCTAAATTACAATACGTCATCTGTACTCCGATTTCTTCCAGATTTTTCTGTTCTGCATAGATATAGGCATAGCATTTTGCCTGAGCCAGATGTAAAAGCTGCGGTTCTTTCAGACGTTTCAAATCCTTAAATACTCCTTTGATCTCGTCGATCACCACACGCTTCGGAAGTTCTATGATCCCGTCCGCTCTTCCTTCTACACTCAGGATAAATCCATCGCACGCTATCTGATACTTTAACGGGAACTCTGCACGGTACTCTGCCCCCTGCTGTCTCTGGATTTTCCGGTGTATCCGGCCGCCCTGCTGCATAGCCTCCTTATCTGCCCCGCCGGTCCGGTTGTCAATGTCTCCATGTCTCAATATAAATTCCACCAGATTCCGCACTGAAATGCGGATACATGGTTGTTCCAGATTCATGATCTGCTCTCCCCCAATCGTTCTTCATACATCGGTCGAACCGCTCCCGTCATCCCTGCGATCACATCGATCACCGTCATGATATCTCCGCTCCGGTTCTTCTGATAAGCATGGTAGCTTCCCTGAATGCAAAAACTCAACATCACGTTCATCGCCGTATCTTCTTCAAACTCCGGATATTTTTCAAAAATCATCTGCTTGATACTCCGCTCAATACTGTCCGCGAAATGATTTGCCTGACTACCGGAAAATAATATTGCCGTCAGAGAATTCTGAGATATATAGGCCATCAGAAGTTCCCTTGCGAATTCTGCCGGATGCTCCATAAGATATTCCGGATGCTGAATACTGTTCGCAATCGACTGTACCACTTCTTCTTCCATCGCATCTGACAGATCGTAGATATCTTTATAATGTGCATAAAAGGTAGACTTATTGATCCTTGCACTTTCACATAATTCTTTTACTGTTATCTTTTCCAGAGGTTTTCTGGAACGCAGTTCGATAAATGCATTCTTGATTCCCCGCTCTGTTTTCTCAATCCTAAGATCCATTTCATTTTCTCACTTTCCCGACACTTTTTCCCATTCGTCGGTTATCCACCCATTCGTCGGTTTTGTCGGTGGATACCTTCTCGCATTTCTCTTATAATATGATTATAGATCAAAAAAGCAACTACTGTCCATTATCTTTTCGGCAGTTAATTATTTACGTTGCATTTTTACGGAGGTTAATATGGATTTTTACGGATTTTACACAGGAAAAATATTCGACGCCTATGAATTTCTCGGCGCACACCCGGACAAAGACGGAACCACATTCCGTACCTTTGCACCTGCTGCATCACGCATTACAGTCATTGGGGAATTTAACGACTGGCAGGAATGGGAACTTAATAAAACTTATGACGGAAATTTCTGGGAATGTTATGCCAAAGGTGCAAAGCCGGGCATGATGTACAAGTACCGCATCTACAGACAGGACGGAAACTGCGTAGAGCACTGCGATCCTTACGGCTTCGGCATGGAACTCCGTCCGAACTTCGCGTCTATCATCCGCGACCTGTCCCATTACAAATTCAAAGACAGCAAATGGATGCAGAAACGTTCAGTATGCAAGGACAAACCACTCAATATCTACGAACTACATTTCGGCTCATTTAAGAAGCCTTCTGAAAAGGCAGACGACTGGTACACTTATGCAGAAATGATCGACATCCTGATCCCTTATCTTAAGGAAAATGATTATAACTATATCGAGATCATGCCGCTCAGCGAACACCCGTGTGACGAATCCTGGGGATATCAGAATACTGGATTCTTCAGCCCGACATCACGCTATGGAACTGCCGAAGAACTGATGAAATTCATTGATGCCTGCCACAAGAACGACATCGGTGTGATCATGGATTTCGTGCCGGTACATTTTGCCGTTGATCATTATGCACTGGCCGATTATGACGGAACTTCACTTTATGAATATCCACATCAGGATGTTGGTGTCAGCGAATGGGGAAGCTGCAACTTCATGCATTCCAGAGGCGAGGTCCGAAGCTTCCTGCAGTCTGCTGCGAACTACTGGTTAAGCGTATATCATGTGGACGGAATCCGTATGGATGCAATCAGCCGTATCATTTACTGGCAGGGTGAACCGGCAAGAGGTGTCAACAATAATGCCGTAGACTTTATTCGTGAAATGAACCGCGGATTAAAAACACTGCACCCGACAGTTATGCTCTCTGCCGAGGATTCTACTTCTTTCGAAGGCGTAACAAAATCTGCTGATCAGGGCGGACTTGGATTCGATTACAAATGGGATATGGGCTGGATGAACGATACACTTGACTACTTCCGCACCGCACCGGAATACAGAAGCCGCGATTATCACAAGCTTACGTTCTCCATGATGTACTATTATAACGATGATTTCCTTCTTCCGCTTTCACATGACGAGGTTGTTCACGGAAAGGCAACCATCGCCCAGAAAATGCATGGAGAATACGAAGAGAAATTTCCACAGGCACGTGCCTTCTATATGTACATGTATGCACATCCTGGAAAGAAATTAAACTTCATGGGGAATGAGATCGGACAGCTCCGTGAATGGGATGAAAAACGTGAACAGGACTGGGATATCCTGAAGTATCCAATTCACGATGCATTCCATCACTTCATGCAGAAACTGAATCATCTGTATATGACAACTCCGGCTCTTTCCGCAAAAGACTATGAAAACGCCGGCTTCCATTGGCTGGACTGTCATCAGGAAGAACGCTGTATCTACGCTTTTGAAAGAACGGATGGCAAAGAACGTATTGCCGCTGTCTTTAATTTCTTGGATGAGGATCAGAAAGGCTATGAACTTCCGGTGGAAGATGCGAAAGAACTGGAAGTGATTCTGGCTAGTGATGATGAAACTTTTGGAGGATGTAAGAAGTATACGAAGAAGAAAGTGAAGGTTACGGACGGGAAGGCTGTGCTGGATCTTTCGGCTTATTCGGCGGTGTATTATTCGATTGCTGTTTAATGCATTAAGCGACGGCTGCCCGGACCGGAATAAAAGTTAGGAATCCTTTATTCCGGTCCGCGTAACCGGTCTGATGAACTAAATAACAATTTACTTCTTCTTCGGCTACGACTTTGATGAAGCCGCGCTCTTCCTGTGTAATGATAGATTTACCATTTGCGCCCATGATGAATTTACCACATTTTACGGCAATTCCTTTTTCTTTCGCTTGGTCTTCTGTTATTCCGGCAGATGCAATCTCCGGATCTGTATAAACGCAACCTGGAACGATACTCAGATCTATGGATGGTTCTTTTCCGGCAAGCTTTTCAGCTACAACCATTCCCTGTGCGCTTGCCGCGTGTGCAAGCTGTGCACCAAAGATCAGATCACCGATTGCATAGACTCCCGGGATACTGGATTCAAAGTTTTCGTTCACCAGCACACGTCCGCGTTCCATATCCGGTTTTACATTTTCTCCGAACAGTCCATCTGTATTCGGACAGCGTCCCACTGCACACAGCACATACTCTGCTGTTACTTCCTGTTCCTTTTCTTTCTCTATATAGTGACAGGTACAGGTCTCTCCTTCTACTGTTACGCCCTGTACTGCCGCAGAAGTATGGATATCAATGCCTCGCTTTTTCAGGATCTGTTCCTGCCAGTTCGTATAACTTACGGAATACTGCGATCGCATCATCCAGCGTTTCTTTCGATTCGGTCTCGGTTGGCTCTACCATCAGTGCTTCATCCACGATCAATGGGAAATACATTGTAGGCGGATGAATACCATTGTCCAGCAGACCTTTTGCGATATCCATTGCCGAGATACCGGATAAATTCACCGTTGAACCATGTGTCAGGTGTCCGCCATGTGCAAGGTTCAGGCCCATAACGGTATCGCCTGGTTCGAGAAGTGCCTGATACACTGCAGTATTGGCATTGGCTCCGGAATGCGGCTGTACACATACATGCTCACATCCGAATAATTCTTTTGCTCTTTCAATTGCCAGATTCTCCAGAATGTCCACATCTTCACATCCGCCGTAATATCTCTTTCCCGGATAACCTTCTGCATACTTATTGGTCGGTACGGTTCCCATTGCCAGCATCACTGCCGGGCTTACAATATTTTCAGATGCGATCAGCTCCAGATTTCTTCTCTGTCTGCCAAGCTCTAATGCAAGTGCTTCCCCAACTTCTTTGTCACATTCTGTGATGTAGTTTGTTACATCTTCGATTCTGTTCATTTGTTTTTACCTCCTTCGGAATCTGCCTGCTTTTCGCGCCCATTCCCCATTTTGAGCACTAAAAAAGCAGGCAAAAAATACTTTCTTTTCAAAAGTGTTTTTTGTCTGCCTCTGTCCTTTTACCTGAAAGATTACTTCTTCGGTACAATTCTTATTGTTCTCCAGAGCGTCGTCCGAATTCGTTCCATTTTACCTGAGAGTTTCTGCATGCCACTTCGGCTCCTATGCTGCATGATATCTCTGCTTCCTTCTACGCATTTTATCAAAATAATACGTTTCACTTCATTTATGCACTTTGCACATAGCTATCTCGCAAATTCACCCATCAACTATACAATTAGCATAACAGGTTATGTCCCTTAAGTCAACAGTAAATCCATAAGTTAATTATTTATCACAAAAGATGGTACCTGTCAAAGCATTTCAACTCTGCCAAATACCATCTTCTTATCTCCATCTCTTAAAGCTTATTCACTGCTTCCGCAAGATAATCATTGCTTACTTCTGCAAAGTTCTCATTCTCCACTGCCTCTGCAAGACTTGCATCGATCGGCATCTTACCGATGACCGGAACGCCGAGTTCTTCTGCCACTTCGTCGATGTGGCTCTCGCCGAATACGGAGATCTTACGTCCGCAGTCCGGACATTCCAGGTAACTGTAGTTCTCCACGATTCCGAGTACCGGGATATCCATCTGTCCTGCCATGTTGTAAGCTTTCTTTACGATCATGCGTACCAGATCCTGCGGAGAAGTTACAATCACGATGCCTTCTACCGGAAGGGACTGAAATACGGTAAGCGGTACATCACCGGTTCCCGGCGGCATGTCTACGAAGAGATAATCCAGTTCTCCCCATGCAACATCTGTCCAGAACTGTGTGACAACACCTGAGATGACCGGACCTCTCCAGATAACCGGATCATCTTCTTCCGGAAGTAAAAGGTTGATGGACATGATCTTCGTTCCATCCTTTGCCTCACATGGGAAAATATTTTCTCCATCCCCTTTTGCTTTTTCATGGATTCCATACATCTTCGGAATGGATGGACCTGTGATATCTGCGTCCATGATACCTACAGAAAATCCCTGTTCTCTCATCAGCCTTGCAAGCGACGCGGTAACCATAGATTTTCCAACGCCGCCTTTTCCGCTGACAACTGCGATCACATGGTTGATGTGTGATTTTTTATTTTCCGGTTTGATCAGACTCTGCGGTTTGCTTCCGCATTCACCTGCATGGGAACAGCCCGCACAATCGGACGGGCTGCAGCCTGTTTTTTGTTCTTCTGCCATTTGTCTTACTCCTCTACAGCCGCAATAAGTTCTACTTCACACAGAACTCCCTTTGGAAGTGTCTTTACTGCAACACAGCTTCTTGCCGGTTTTGATGTAAAGTATTTTCCATATACTTCGTTGAATGCTGCAAAGTCACTCATATCTGCAAGGAAGCATGTTGTCTTTAATACCTTGTCAAATGATGTTCCAGCTTCTTTTAAGACCTCTCCTAAGTTCTTACATACCTGCTCTGTCTGTGCTTCAATTGTAGTTGCTTCTACATCATTCACTTCCGGATTGATTGCAATCTGTCCTGCTGTATACAGTACTCCGTTGTGTACATATCCCTGTGAGTATGGTCCAAGTGCCTTTGGTGCTTTTTCTGTTGCTACGATTTTCATAATGTTATTTCTCCTTTGCTACTTCATATAATTTCTGTGCGATACACACATCAAATAATCCCATTCCAACCGATTTGAAATATGTTGTCTGACCTTCTTTGATCTCTTTTTCCCCCGATACGAGATATTCATGCATCAGTTTTATGCGGTCTTTTGTAAGTTTTCCACTTGCCAGGGGCTGGCTTAGATCTCCGCTTTCCTCACATGCGTATGGCAGTTCTATGTATACATTGTCCACCAGATCCAGTACTGCATCCGGGATTTCCCTCATCTCCGGCATATAAGAGCCGATCGCAATGATGCATTTTCCTCTCAGAAGTTCTTTGTCATCCGGAAGAACAGGTGTGGTAGAAGGAGTTGTTGTACAGATGATATCACTGTTTCGTACAAGCTCTTCCACTGCTTTACATTGTACTACCTTTACGTCTTCCTTATCAATAGCTTTTTTCAGTCTTTCCAGATAATCTGTCAGATCACGGTCACTGTGGTTGAACACATATACGGTATGGATATCTCTTGCCGCACATGCATACACAGCCTGATGGAATCCCTGCATTCCTGCTCCGATGATTCCTACGGTGCGACAGTCTTTTCTTGACAGATGGCGGATCCCCACACCGCCGACAGCTCCGGTTCTCCATGCCGTTACCGATTGCCCGTCCATAACAGCAAGCGGCGCGCCTGTCGTATAATCATTCAGTAACACGATACCATCTATCGACGGCAGTCCCAGTTTGGAATTCTCCGGGAAGATCGACAGGATCTTTGTCCCTATGATATCCTTTGTGTAACATGGCATATACATGAGCTGCTTATTTTCATGTTCTACCGTCGGTCTTGGCGGCATATAGAACTCACCTGATCCATAGATCCGGTATGCCTCTTCGATCTGATCCATCATCTGATCCGGATCAACCATTTCTTCGATCTGCTCCTTGCTTAATACGATCATTTTACATTTCCTCCAGTTCTTTTTGTTCCCTTGTGACATCTCTCAGCCACTTGTATGTCAAATACCGCTTTAAAGTAATCGGTACTTTGATCAGTTCATCACTCATCAGTATAACATAGACGACCGGCACACTGGCATGCAAAATAAATGCCGCCACTGCCCCGAGTAAAATGGAGAATCCCCACATCGTCGATACATCCATGATCAATCCGAATTTCGTATCTCCGCCTGCACGGAATACCCCCACTACCATTGTGGTATTAAATGCCTGTGCCACAGTAAAATACGACATAACGAAGAACATGAAACTTAAGTAATTCTTTGCCGGTCCGGTCAGTGCCAGATTCGCATTGGCGATTGGTGCCGAGATCAGTATCAGCACACCACCCAGGATTCCAAGAATCAGACTTAACCACACGAAACGTTTTCCGTATGCTTTTGCCAGTTCCATCTTGCCTTCCCCGATCGTCTTGCCGAGATAGATCGCCGTTGCATGGGAAATCCCGAATGTTACGACTGTTGCCAGCTGTCTTGCCACCTGCGCAACCGAGTTGGCTGCCACTGCTGCGCTTCCAAGATGCCCGATCACCGCCGTATTCGCCGACGTTCCCAGTCCCCACATCAGTTCATTTAATACCACCGGCATAGAATAAACTGCGAAATCTTTTAACAGAACCTTATCGATCTTCACCATATCTTTAAGCCGGATCCTTACTACTTTATTTCGGAAGATGGCATAAACGAGAACCATCACTGTCTCGGCTGCTCTGGCACACAGCGTACCGATTGCCGCACCTCTTACTCCCATTACCGGGAATCCAAATAGTCCGAAGATCAGAACCGCATTTACCACAATATTCATCAGCAATGAAATCAGATAAATAAATGTAGCCACCATTACCCTCTCGATACTGCGCATAATATTCAGATACACCTGTGTCACCGCCATGAACACATAGGAAAATCCTACGATTCTTAAATACTTTACTCCTTCTGCAATAACTTCCGGATCAGAGGTATAGATCCGCATCAGTGTCTCCGGCATGCCAAGGGCTGCTCCTGCGAATACTACTGCAACGATGAGTCCGGCACTTAATCCCATACCCAGGACTTTCTCTATCGTTCTGGTGTCTTTCTTCCCCCAGTACTGCGCCGTCAGAACCGTTGCTCCGGAGGTCACTCCGTAAAAGATCAGTGTCATGATGTATTGGATCTGTCCTGCAAGAGATGCCCCGGATAACACTTTCTCTCCAACCTTTCCAAGCATGATCACATCCGTCGCCGTAACTCCGACATTGATCAGATTCTGGATTGCGATCGGGATGACCAGAGCGAATACATTCCGGTAGAATTGCTTCCAGTTGATTGTTTTTGTATATTTACTTTTTTCTTCCATTTATTTTTTCTCTGCTCCTATTTATTCTTATCACATTTTCTGCTTCTCTGCAGATAATACACCGCAAGCTGTGTCCGATCTCTTAATTCCAGTTTCTCGAGCACATTGCTGATATAATTCCGGACCGTTCCTTCGCTTAAGCAGACTTTCTCCGATATCTCTTTGTTACTGAGTCCCTCAGCAACCAGTGCTGTGATCTCCAGTTCCCGTTCTCCGATTCCGTAACTGTTCCAGTCAAATGTCTGCTCTTTTTCTTTCTGCTCTTTCTGAAGCAATCCCGGGATTCTGGACATAATCTCAGTTCCGAATACGGTCTGATTCATCTGCACCGCCTGCAATGCCGGAAGGATACTGCCGTAATCCTGTTTTATCAGATATCCTTTCACACCATATTTTAATGCTTTTACGATGTACGCATCATCGGAAAACGTGGTAAGCAAAAGAATCTTTGCATCCGTATGCCTTTTCAAAATCTGTTCTGCGGCATCCAGACCGTTCATGTCCTTCATACGGATGTCCATCAGAAGAACATCCGGCAGCAGTTCATCATATAACCGGACGGCATCTTTTCCATCCTGTCCGGTGCCGGTTACTTCTACTTCTCCTCCTGCTTCCAGAATTGTCTTTAACGCACTGGATACCAGGATATCGTCATCTACAATTACTATCTTCATCTTTTTCCCTCATTTTTAGGAACCGTAATAAATATACGGAAGCCATTTTCTTTCTGGATCTGCATGGTTCCGCCAAGCATGCGGACACGTTTTTTCATATTCTCGATCCCGATTCCGCTGCTTTCTGTATTTTCTGTTTTTCGAGCGTTTTCGGTCTTTCCGGCACTTTCCTTCTCGGCATATTCTTCCCAGTCTCCATCTGGCCGGATCCGCTCATCTGACGTTCCATTATCTTCTATGATCAGCTGATATAGTCCGGGATGTTCTCTTGCCAAAATCTTCACCTCATTTGCATTGCTGTGGCGCATCACGTTATTCAGTGCCTCTTTCGTAATGGCTATAAAGCTGTATTTGATCTCTTTTGGAATGTCATATCTCATATCATAAGTAAGCTGTACCGGACAAAAACGGAATTCTTCTGCCAGCGATTCCATCACTTCTTTTAAATTTACCGACTCATCATGCAGATCGTGCACGCTCTGTCTTACATTCGTCATGGCTTCGTTCAGCGTCTGATCCAGCTGCTCCATCGGGACTTTCAGATTCTCAGCCTGATTAACAGTCTTTAACGCTCCCACCATCAGGATGGACCGCGACAGCATATGTCCCACATTGTCATGGATCTCTCTGGCGATACGATTCCGTTCTTTCAGTGTGGCCAGATATACTTCTGTGTCCTGCTTTTTCAACAGATCCTGATTCTTCTTTTCCAGCATCAGTGTCAGTTCTCTGCTGTCATCTCTGACCCTTTTATATTTCTGCTCCAATTCATTTAGCCTCCTGGTCCGTCCATATAACAGAACTGCTGCTGCCAGCCCGGCAACAATAAGCATCTCTTTTTCCAACCCGTAATATTCCCGGAACGCCGGCGCCTCACAGGCCACGATTATACCACCAACCCCTATATAAACCGGAGAATAAAAGCATAGCATATTATATAAAACTACCGGAAGAAACATCCACATTTCTTTAAAAACAATTCCGGCTGCCACGAAAGCAATCGTCATAATGTAATGCAGATACTTTTCTTCCCCTACCAGATTCACACAGGTATAGATACACGCAAACAGAATAGTGATAACCGCCGGAATCCCTGTTTCCGCTGTTACCAGAAGTCCTGCTCCGTAAAGGAACAAACATCCTTCATCTGTTATCTTTCTCATTCTTTTCTCCTATATTACATTTGTCACATTCAATTTATGACCGGTGACACTACCATTATAATCAGCCATCCGCTATACTACAAGTAACAAATCATCAAGGAGGAAATCTTATGCTTGTACATATAGAAAATCTGGTAAAACGTTACGGTGATCTGTTAGCGCTTGACCACCTGTCACTCGACATCGAAGAAGGTGAGATCTTCGGACTGCTCGGACCAAACGGTTCCGGTAAAACCACCGCCATCAACTGCTTGCTCGCACTGTTAAAATATGACAAAGGAACGATCACGATCTTTGGAAAGGATATGAAGCCGGACAGCTACGATATCAAGCAGGATATCGGTGTTGTCATGCAGAACGTTGCCGTCTTCGAGCAGATGTCCGTCTATGAAAACATCGATTATTTCTGCGGACTCTATATCCGAGACAAACAAAAACGAAAAGAACTCGTGGAAGAAGCCATCGCATTCACCGGTCTGTCCGATTTCCGTAAGATGCGCCCGAAGAAACTCTCCGGCGGACTTTTACGAAGACTGAATATCGCATGCGGCATTGTCCACAAACCCAGGCTCATCATTATGGATGAACCGACCGTTGCTGTAGATCCTCAAAGCCGCAACAAGATTCTGGAAGGGATTCTGGAACTCAACCGTCAGGGATCTACCATCATCTATACCTCTCACTACATGGAAGAGGTGGAACAGATCTGTACCCGTATCGCGATCATTGATCATGGCCGTGTACTTGCTTCCGGCACAACCGAAGAACTAAAAAAAATGATCAAGACCGGTGAGACGATCACGATCGAAGCGGTTGCGTTAACGAAAAACAACCTGGCAGATATCCGCTCCCTTTCACATGTATTTGACTTATCATACCAAGATCAGACAATGATCCTACGCTGCAGCGGTGCAAAACACAATCTGATCCGGGTACTGAATTACCTGCAGGAACAGGACATTCCATTCGGACGCGTCTTCTCCGAGCTTCCGACTCTCAATGATGTCTTCCTTGAGATCACAGGAAAAGAACTCAGGGATTAAAGGAGGGACACTTTATGTTACATTTATTAAAATATCAGTTCTTACAGACAATACGTTCCCGCTCTATCATGTTCTGGGCTCTCGCATTTCCGCTCATCCTTGGAACCCTGTTCTATGTGTCCTTTGGAAATGCCGGTCTTGCAGGAACCGGAGAGACCGACTGGGAACCGGTTCCTGTTGCCATCGTCACAGTGGAAAGCAGTTCCGCAAATGCAGCATCTTTCCTGACATTTCTGAATGAAACGGATCAAGACATGATCGATATCCATTCTTACAAGACAGAAAAAGCTGCCAAAAAAGCGCTTCGGCGGGAGGAAATATCCGGCATCTATTACGTGAAGTCGGTTCCTTCCCTTACCATTGCTTCCAATGGCATTAACCAGAGCATTCTGTCTTCCCTTCTGGACAGCTATGAAAAGAATGCTGACATGATCCGGGATATTGCCACACAGCATCCGGAAAAGCTTTCGGACGCCCTTTCATCCCTGAACGACTACCAGACACTGGTGAAAGAAAAGTCCTTAGGCGGACATTCCTTAGATCCGATACTGACTTATTTTCTCGCACTGATCGCATTTGCCTGCTTAAGCGGAGTCTACTTAAGCATCCATTCCACGGTTCAGCTTCAGGCGAACTTAAGTGCACTCGGAGAACGGCGCAGCATCACACCGACCCACAAACTTTCCCTGATTCTCGGCGATCTGCTGGTACTGGAAAGTATTCATTTCGTCAACATTCTGATCCTGGAGCTTTACCTTACCCAGGTACTTCATATCAGCCTTGGGCATGACATTCCGAAACTTCTTCTCATTACATTCATGGGAACCCTGATCGGTATCTGTCTCGGAATTCTGATCGGATGCGCCGGCAAACTGTCCTACAGTGTCAAATCCGGAATCGGTGTCCTCGTTACACTGTTACCGAGTTTCCTTGCAGGCCTGATGTTCGGTGGAATGAAAAATGTGATCGAACAGCACTGCCCGGTCATCAATCGGATCAATCCTGCCAGTGTCTTAAGTGATGCATTCTACTGCCTCAGTGTCTATGATAATGCTGTCCGCTACCGCAGGTGTATCCTGATTCTTGTAATCATGTGCCTGCTTTGCATCAGCTTCTCATTTCTCATGATAAGGAGGGAACGTTATGACAGTATTTAAAGGATTTTTAATCATAACCAAACGCAATCTCCTGATGGTATTCATGTATCTGGCAATCTTCCTTACGATCGGAATCCTTGCCTCCGGCAGCGACAGCAATACTTCCGGCAGCGGGTTCCATGCCCAAACACTCACGGTAGGTGTGGTAGATCATGATGGGGGCGTGCTTTCCAAAGGGCTTTCCACATATTTATCACAGTATCATACCGTCAGGCAAATGCCGGATGACACTGCGAAACTCCAGGACGCACTCTTTAACCGGAATGTCTCTTATATCGTGACCATTCCGGAAGATTTTAAAACCTCCTGCCTCCGTGAGCATCAGGCATTACCGGTATCCAAGATCCCCGGAAGCACAGACGGGTACTACGTCGATCAACAGATCAATACCTATCTGAATCAGGCACGTGTCCTGACAGACAATGGTTATTCCGATAAAGAGGCAGCTGCATATATTCTGAAACATGCAGACAGTTCTTCTCATGTTACGATGTTAAAATCTGCTTCTTCCGAAAAGACGCCGGGTTATGGGTACATGTATCAGTATCTGCCATATGTGTTAATCTCCATACTGTGTTATGTAATGGGACTGATCATGATCGCATTCCATCAGCCGGATCTACAAAAACGCATCCTTTGCTCGGCTGTATCCATCAGAAGCCAGAATCTGCAGCTTGCACTGGGATATCTGGCAGTCGGATGCTCCGTCTGGATGCTTACAACATGGATCCCTGCTTTCTTCTTTTACCGGAAAGCATTTTTCCAATCGCCAAAGATGCCATATTATATGCTCAACAGTCTGACCCTGCTTCTGGTCGGTCTTGCTCTTTCCTTCCTTCTTGGTACATTTATCACCAAAGAAGATATCCTGACCGCCCTCGTAAATGTTGTCACACTTGGCATGAGCTTCCTATGCGGCGTATTCGTTCCACTTGATATCATGGGAAAAGGCGTGAAAACCGTGGCTCATTTTCTTCCGGTCTACTGGTATGAGATCAGTAACAATCTGCTGAACAACTCTGCTGTTCTCACTCAGGCACAGAGACAACTCTTATACCGCAGCTATGGAATCCAGTTACTTTTTGCCGCTGCGATCTTCTGTATCGCACTGGTAGTCAGTAAAAGAATGAGGCAGACAGCATAATGCTGCCTGCCCTGCTCTTTTTTCTATCTCTATTTTATCTTTTTCTTCTGTATCCATTCCACAATCTTATAGCCCAGATATCCAGAAAGGCTTCCGAATACCACACCACCGATGATGTCCGTTGGATAATGCACATACAGGTACAATCTTGATAATGCGATCAGAACCGCAAGTACAAGAGCCGCTTTCCACATCTTCTTCTCTCCGGCAAGATACAATGCCGTAACCGAAGCAAATGAAGCCGCCGTGTGTCCCGACGGGAAAGAGTAATCCCGCGGCTTTGCGACCAGTAATTGTACTGCTGTATTGACATCGAATGGTCTGGTTCTTGCCACCAGATTCTTTATGACCACATTGCAGAGCAACACATCCGCCAGCAATGCCGCCATCATGATCACTCCTGTCTTTCGTGTCTTTGGAATGATCAGTAATAATACCGTCAGAATGATCCATATGATTCCCGCATCTCCAAGTCTGGTAATGAGCGGAACAACCACATCTCCTATTGGCGTTCTTAAATTCTGGATCATATCAAGAATATGTATCTCCATCTATCTTATCCTCTCAAATTGATTTTTCTTATTTATATTTCCCCTCTATATTTTTCCATCTGTCTTTTCTGTCCTGAGTACCGGCATCCGGAATGTCTGGATCAAAAGCGGGATTACCATAATGAACCACACGATCGGTTCACAGATGATCACACCCGTATATCCAAGCCACAGAACCAGAGTGGCCGCGATCACGATCTTCCCTGCCATCTCAAGGCCGCTGGAAATCAGTGGTGTAATGTGATCCCCTAATCCCTGCATCGCATTTCTTAAAATGCAGATCAAGGTAGTCACAATATAAAACAGCGTATCAAACTTCAGATAATTTGTTGCATTTAAGATTACTGTCTTATTATGACTTCCGGTTACCAGATATACCAGCCATCCTCCGATCGTATAACTTGCAATGATCGTAAGTCCTGACCAGATCGCAGTGTAGACAATCGCCAGCCAGATGCCTCTCTTCACACGGTCGATCTTCCCTGCTCCCACGTTCTGTCCACAGTAAGTTGCCATCGTCTGTCCGAATACACTGAACATGATCATGAATATCTCCGTGATCTTTCTCGCCGCTGTATGGGCAATGATAATGTCTTTTCCAAGCTTATTGATCGCCGTCTGTAATGTCAAAGTACCGATATTAACCAGAGAACTCATAAATCCCATCGACATTCCGGCACTTATCATCTCTTTTACCATGATTGGACTTGGATCTTTAAAATCCTCTTTCTGAAGCCTTAATATCTCATATTTTCTAATCATATAGATCCAGCAGATCACAAATGCAATGATCTGTGCCAGTACAGTTGCAATTGCTGCTCCTTTTACGCCAGTCTTCAATACCACAACGAAGAACAGATCCCCCACGATATTCAGTGCTACAGATATCGCCAGAATGATCAATGGTGTTACTGCATCTCCGATTGCACGAAGCGTCGCCGCACAGGCATCATATAAAAATGTTGCAAGCAGTCCTGCTATGATGATCGCGATATATCCTTTCGCCACCGGAACCAGATGCTTTGGCACATTTAAGAAATGTAAGATCGATTTCAAAAATAGCAGTCCTGCTATCGTAAATAAAATGGATATTCCAGTCCCGATCACAAGCGACATTGCAAAGGACTTTTTCATATCTGCGATGTTCTTCGCACCAAATTTCTGTGCGGTAATAATCGCAAATCCGTTGGATAATCCCAGTAAAAATCCGATGATCAGACCGCTCAGTGTGCTGGTCGCACCTACTGCTGCCAGTGCATCTTCTCCCAGAAACGAGCCGACAATCCTGGTATCTACCAGACTGTAGGTCAGCTGTAATAAGTTTCCTAAAAATATCGGTAATGCGAAACTTAGTATCAGTGCCGAGGGCTTTCCCTTCGTTAAATCTTTCATTCTTTCTCAATGTCCTTCCTTTTTCAGTATGATTTTCTCTTTACAAGAAAACATGCACCGCTCATTATAGATCATACTTCCGAAGAGAGCAATCTCTGAAAGAATTTTTTCCGCTTTCTTTCTGTCACCGGACTTCCGCTGCGGATAACCTGTGAACGGATTCCGATGTTGGTCAGTTCCTGCTGAAGCTTAACGGCTTTCTCCGCATCCATACCATCCCGGATCAGAAATGGTGCCATAGACAGGTCTTCCTTCGTTTCAAAATTATATTTTTTCGCAAGCTGTAAGAAGCCATTTCTCTGACCATAATATTCTACAATTCTCCCAAGTACAATGACCTGTCTGGATGGATAGCCGCACACCTCACATGTTTCTTCCAGTGGTGTGATCTCGTATTCTACTTCATAAAAATCAAACGCCTCTTTAAAATATTCCATGCCTTCTTCGTCCAGATTATCAAACAGTGTGGCTGGAAGGTTCGATACGATGCGGTTAGCCATCACTTTATCGAGGCCTGTCAGAAGCTGCAGATAAGCGGATATCTTCTGGTCTTTTCCGCTGCATTTTAATAAACGTATTTTATATGTTCTCATGTAATTTTTATCCTCTTTCTGTTTTCAGATATTTTTCGGTTATGCTCTGTTCTGACGCCATAATATCCTCTGGCGTGCCTGCTGCTACAATCGTTCCCCCGGCATCTCCATCTCCCGGGCCCATATCAATCATGTAATCTGCATTCTTCATCACATCCAGATCACGCTCGATCACAATGACAGGTGCTACATTTCGCTGTAGTTACCTATCATGTCCGGCTCTACCTGAACCTCCATGAAAGTTGTTCTTTCGGGTGGGGTATTGCTTTTGGATGTATGTGAATATTTCTTGTTGGTTCATGGGGGATTCCTTCTTTTTGTCAATAAAATAATCTCCCCGTTGGACACATCACTTGAGTTTGTGAGAGGTGTGGGGAGATCTGGGTTTGTGGTTTTTTATGTTTTATGTACTGTATTTTTCAATATGTTATAAATACATTTAATTAAAAATAGTTCATTCCATTTATCTGCATAACCGCACCAAAAGCAACTTTATTACGATCTGTATATCTGATATTCGGTACTTTTGTAACTCCTCTTTTCTCTTTTTCATAATTTTACAGAAACTGATTGTATTTCTCATTTATACGATAAAAATCCATATTTATCCTCCGTAGCAAAGCAAAACAGGGAGATATACACTTATCTCCCTGATAATTAACGGTTCGCATTCAAAGCTGCGAAGCACTTAAATTAAAGGTTCACATTCAAAGCAGTGAAATACTTAAATTAAAGGCTTGCACTCAAAGTAGCAACGCACTTCAAATTGAACAAATCTCTTTGTTCAACTATATTATATTCAATTTCTGTAAAAAATCAATAAAATTTTTTCTTTATATTCGCTCTTCCCTGTTTGCAAGGATATTATTTTTCAATCTCTTTTACATTTTTTATTCGTGCAAGACTCGTTTTCCAAATTTCGCCACTATAATAAACTTTTATATTATCTCCCGGCGATATAACTGAATAATCATATTTTTCTGGCCAATAACAGATTATTTCTTCTTGTATATCTGTTTCTAGTATTTAAAACTGCTCATTTTTTTCATTCTATTGCTCCGCTTTATTATTGAATCATTTTTTATTTGTGCTTTTTATTTCCGCTACCAGTTCTTCATACTTACGTTCGTCAATGATATATTTCCGTTTGATCAATATATAAGCAGCTCCTATAGAAATTACCGGAACAGCTGCAATTCCAAGACGCAATATAAATCTTTGTCCGGCATCTGCTGTCTGGATAAATTTATCTGCCTGTACAATTACATTTTCCGAAGTAAGTTCTCCTATACCAGCTTTTATTTCTAATCCGGATATTTTCTGACTGATTGCATAGATATTGCTTATAATCAGTATTAACGCAACAACCGCCTGATCAACTGCACTGGCCAGCTTTGTTGCAAAAGATCTTACTGCTGAGATAATACTGTCATGTCGTTCATGAAACCGGACTTCATCATACTCTATGGTATTATTTAACATGACAATTATCGTCATATTGAATGCTCCCTGCGAAAAGAAGATCAGGAAACCGATGATATTCAGTAAAACAATACTCTTTGGTAAAATGTAGCCTACACTCATAAAAAGCATATACCCTATGACTTTAATGATGGTAGCTGCAGTTATAATCTGATTTCGTGTGAATTTTGAGGAAAGCCACGCAAAAGATGCCTCTGATATCAACGTTCCTAATCCATACATAATTGTAAACCAAAATACAAGACTGCCACCTACAGAATATCCAAATTCAAAATAAAAGAAATTCATTCCAATCATAATCAGAAGACCATTTCCGATTTGGAATAATAAACATGCAATTCCAATCACTATCAACTGATCATTTCTCAGGAATATATGAAACATATCTTTTAATGACAGTGTTCTCTTCTTTTCCGGTCGTTTTCTCTCTTTTACTCCAAACACTGTAAGTAGCTGGAAACCAATAAAACAAAAAGCAATCACAATCGCAGCCGTCCGATATGCCATAATCGCATTTCCAGCTACCATATCAGGGAGCAGACCTGCAACAGAAAACTGTCCGATACAGATAAAAATTCCCTGTACGGTTACCAGCCAATTCCGTTCTCCCGGATCTGATGTAAGACTCGGCAGCATTCCCCAATAGGCAATATCATTCATTGTGTAAGTCATTCCCCATAAAAGATATCCCACTCCAAAAAATGCAACAAATCCCCATCCTTCCGGCCTTACTGTAAACAAGCAGATAATTATCAGGCTGTTTAAAATTACTCCTATAAAAATCCAAGGTTTAAATTTTCCGGCTTTCAAATGCGAATTTTCAATAATAATTCCCATCATTGGATCATTAATGGCATCCCACAGCAGACACACTACCATAATTGCTGATATTACTGCATATTGGGCAACTGTCAGTTTCATCGTATATTGAATATATGTAAGAAGAAACATAGAGACAAGTGCATACGCCATATCTCTTCCGGTTGCTCCTATACAATAGCTCCATTTTGTGCGTTTATCCAATTTATTGTTTTCCATATACGACTCCCCCCTCTCTCTATTTCTTCAGCAGTCTTTTAAAAGCCTGCAAATATTTTTTATTAGCATTGTAAACTAACATATCGATTAACTTCGGAGTTGCAATTCCACCACTGGTTGCAATCAGTCCTTCCAGATTTCCTTCTTCGACTCCCATTTTTACCATTTTAAAGGCCGGGTCCCGCTCTGATTTTCCCCGAAGTATAATCTTAAGTCCGATATGTACGACTCCACGAACAAATTTTCCAAACATTGAGACATTTACCACATCCTGATAGGAATCGTAAACCGTATACTCCCCACGCTTTTTTTCTTTGTCATGTTTCGGTTCACCGCCTAATAGCTGATAAAATTGTTCTGCACTGATTTCCATTCCATGTGGCTGCTCTCTAAAATAATCCGGAAACAGTTCTCTTTCATTTCTAAAATAACTATTTCCTACTACTTCCATATTCGCCTTTAATTGCAAATCATGTACCGATGCTCCGATACAGATCTGATATTTGCCGCTTAACATGGAAAAGGCTTTTTTCTCTACATCATAGACGGAAAAACTTCTTTCATCCAGCTCTAGTATAACTTCTTTTTCTTCTCCCGGATGCAGATATATTTTTTGAAATCCCTTTAGTTCTATATGGCTTCTGATAACATCTGATTCAATCGGGCAGATATATAACTGTGCTATTTCTGCTCCACTCACTTTTCCGATATTTTTAATTTTAAAACGAATTTGTATCTTTCCACCACTATATACTTCCGGTACATTCAATTCCGAATAGGAAAAAGAAGTATAGGAAAGTCCATAACCAAACGGATATTTTACCGGAACATGGAATGTCTCATAGTAACGATAACCTACAAAAATGCTTTCCCTGTATTCTACATCATCATTCGGAGGTGCAAAATATCTCCATGCCGGAGTATCTTTTTCTGAAAACGGAATTGTCTCTGCCAATTTACCGGATGGATTCACCTCTCCACTGATTAAGTCAGCAACAGATTCCCCTACAGCCTGTCCTCCGAGGTACATGTGAAGAATTGCTCCTACATTCTTTTCAAAACTATAATCCATAGGCGCACCACCGAAACTAATTGCTGCAATATGATCTTTTCCGACAGTTTCTGCAATTTCAGCCAACAGCTCTTCCTGATTTTGAGGGATTTTAAGATTTTTCCTGTCGTATCCTTCTCCTTCGTAAGATTCTGTAAGACCGATAAAATATAGAATCACACAATCCTTTTTTCTATATTCCTGTTTCAGTTTTTCTATCGTATCCTGTAGTTGCTTTTCTCCTAATTCTTCCTTTTCATTCTGATATCCCTGTATATAAGTTACCTGATATCCTTTTTCACGTATTGCTTCAATCGCATTTGTCATCTTCGTCGGCTGGATATGACTGCTCCCACCTCCCTGAAATCGCATCTGCCTGGCAAGCTCTCCAATAATGATTACCTTCTTCTCTTTTCCAATTGGCAAAACACTATTATTTTTCAAAAGTACTGCACTTTCATTTTCCAGTTTACGTGCCACCTGATTCTGTTCTTCCATATCTACCTCATAATTTTCTTCTATATTTTTATGAAGTGATACAAAATTCTGCAGAACATTCTTAGTCCAGTTATCCAGTTCCTGACCCGTAATCCGGCCATCCTTATACGCTTCTTTTAACACATCTGTGTGGAAGCCTTTCGGATCTGGCATTTCCAGTGTCAGACCATTTTTCATACAGCTTACAATATCATTTGCTGCTCCCCAATCCGACACCACACCACCTTGATATTTCCATTCTTTTCTCAGAACATCTGTCAGTAAGTATTTATTTCTTGCTCCAAATTCGCCATTAATCCTGTTGTATGAAGCCATTACAGAAGTCGGTTTTGCTTTTTTCACAACTTCTTCAAAAGCCGACAGATATATTTCCCTAAGAGTTCTTTCATCAATCTGGCTATTGGATGTCATTCGTCTTGTTTCCTGTGAATTAACAGCATAATGCTTTAAGCTCGTACCTATTCCAAGACTCTGTACACCTTCGATATATCCCGTTGCCAGCTTTCCTGTCAAATACGGATCTTCACTGAAATATTCAAAATTTCTTCCGCATAAAGGAGAACGCTTGATATTGATTCCGCAGCCTAGCACAATGGATATCTGCTCTTTTTTTGCTTCTTTCGCAATCGCTTCACCCATCTTTTTAACAATAGCAGGATTCCAACTGCAGGCTATTGCACTTGCAGTTGGAAAACAGGTTGCTGGCTTACTGGTTTCAATATCCCCAACCTTTTCCTGCTCCTGTTTTCGAATCCCATGTGGTCCGTCTGTCATCATAATAGAGGGGATTTTTCCATTACAGTCATAAGTATGCCAGTCACCAACACCGCCTAAAAGCCGGATTTTTTCATCTATTGTTAACTGTTCACATATTTTATCAATATTCATGGCTTATCCCCTCTTTCAAAGTCCATATCTAATGCCAATATTCTGTCGAATTGCGTCCATATCATTTTGTTACGCCATTTTTATAAGGCGGAAGTGCATTGGTAACATATCCCGATGTATTATGTGTCGTTGCACCATCTACTGCTTTTCCCCAAATATCATACGCTCCATTTACTCCATGCAGATCCGTACAATCATTGAGTGCATCTGCAATTCCCAGGGGACTAAATGCATCTCCATTAAATACAACCTCTCCGGATCCTTTGTTATGACACAAATGTGCATGAGTATCTGCTGTTCCGATAATGTTTTCACCACTTGACGGTCTCGCCATCACGTTCGATGTCGTTATTGGATTCCCATCCTCGTCATAAAAATCAATATTTACATCTGCTTCCAGGAACGGATTATTTTCTTCTGTAAGTTCCAGTTCAAACCGGCATGTATCATCCACATTATCTTTCCAAACCAGTGAAGTTCCCTTAATTCCAACATATTTCTTTTTTACATAAGAATAAAAAGAAAAGGAATTATCTTCATACTGCTCTACTTTAAATCGTGTCCTATCTGACAATGTCGTATTTCGAACAATTGCATTAAAAGTGTTATATGTGAGATACCTGCTATCCTGATCAAAAAGAATATATTCTCCCAAGTCAGATGCTTTAAAGTAGAATGTCATTCCACTATCGGCTGTATCTGCCTGCGTTTCATATCCAGCTTTATTTCCAAGCAAGTATTTCCCATTACTGATAGACTTGATTTTAAAATAATGGTTGGCCAGTGAATAAATACTTTGTTCCGAAGAACTTTCTGTTGCTGCATAACAATTACTTGGATATGCAAAACCACCAACAGAAGTTCCAACTAACAAACATTGCCAGCAAAAAAATTACTTCTTTTCGTTTTATAGCATCTATCTCCTCTCTTTTAATCTCTTAATTGCATTTTATCTATTTCCGGCATATAATTATATTGATTTATCGTGTTTTATGTCAATTTATCGTGTTTTTGACAGGAGGAATTACCTATGTATAAAATGAAGTCAGACATCAATTTTTCACTCACACATGAAATGTTGGAAAATGCAGAAAATGAACGGATACATACATCTTATGCACAGGAAAAGGCAATTCTCGAATGTGTTTCAAACGGAGATATTTATGCATTGGAGAATACCTATTATTCACTCCCAACAACTGTTTACGGAAAGATGACCTCTTCCAATTCCAAATTAAAATTACTTTTTTATGCAAGTATTGCTAATACAACTTTAGTTACCAGATATGCCATCGAAGGAGGACTTAATGAGGAAACTGCTTTTTCCTTAAGTGATGTATATATACGAAAAATGGAACAATCTACCGATGTTGACGCTTTAATGAAATTAAATGAACAGATGGCTATTGAATTTACGCTTCGTGTTGCTGAGGCAAAAAAGACGCCAAAAAACTACTATTCACCAGCTATTTCTCGCGTCATTGATTATATCTATCATGGTAAAAATAAAACTTTAACCTTAAATCAACTGGCATCTTTAGTTAATTTAACACCTAAATATCTGTCTGCCCTGTTCCATAAAGAAACCGGACAGACGCTTACTGTTTTTATCCATAAAGTTCTTATCGAAAAGGCAAAGAATTTGCTGGCACATTCTGACTACAGTCTGGGCGAAATCAGTACTTACTTGAATTTTTCATCTCAAAGTTATTTTATTTCTATTTTTAAGCGATACACCGGTATAACCCCTGGACAATATCGTAAACTGCACCGCCAGATTAGTTGGTAAAGTAAAGAATAAAATAAGAATATCGATGATTAACCGATTTTTCGGGTTATCCTCTATCTTTTCTCGTATGTTGCGTATATGGCTCATGACGATGTTGTAATCGCCGGAATAGGATTCCTTCCAGACAATATCATAAATCTGCTCCTTGCTGAACACTCTGCCTGGATTGTTGGCTAACAGATAGAGGATTTCAAACTCTGTAAATGTCAAATCTATTTCCTGTTTCTGTTTTCTTACCGAACGATTTATATTATCTATTTCCAATCCATTAAAACTCAAATTCGTTTTTGTATTTTCAATTACATGAAATGCTCTTACTCCCATACTGACACAGGATATTATATGATTCAGAATTTCTTCCTCACTATCTTCAAATGTCAAAACTAAAATTTTCCCATATACATCACCTCCTCGTTCAGAATTGTCCTTGTGTAGCTTAATTGTTTTGTTTTTCAATCTTTTTCATTATTTTATCTTTTAGATCATCTGGGACTGAAAATCTTTCAGCTTCCTCCATAAGTCCTTCTTTTATCCTCTTATCCTTTCTTCCAGTACAGTATCCTCAGTTGCTATCACTGTTCCTTGCTTCAAAGTCAAAATGACATCTGCTTCCTCTGCCAGTTCCTTACTATGTGTAACCACAATCACACATTTGTCCTGATCATGTGCCAGACTTTTGAAAATCTCGACAATATCCTTTGCAGTATCTTCATCCAGATTTCCTGTTGGTTCATCAGCAAGTAACACTGGCGCTTTACTTGCCAACGCTCTTGCGATTGCCACACGTTGTTGCTGACCACCTGAAAGCTGCATTACATTTCTCTTTCTCGTAGATTTATCAATTCCCATCTGTGTCAAAAGCATCTCTGCATCAGCGTTTCCTCCGAGCTTTACATTTTCCACAGGTGTCAGATAATCGATCAGATTATAATTCTGAAACACCAATGAAATATGATTTTTTCTGTGGTTTGCCAATCCTTTTTCCTCGATATTTTCTCTATTCATGTCAATCTCTCCGGATATCGGAGAATCTAATCCTGCAAGCAACGATAAAAGAGTTGTTTTACCACTGCCGCTTGCGCCAAGAATGGCATACATCTTTCCTTTCTCAAACTGATAAGAAATCTGATCTAAGACCATTTTATCTTTTTGTGATTTATAAAAATAAGAAATATTTTTCAGTTCTAACATACGCTCACTCCTTTAACTCATCTTGCTCAAAATATCTTTGGGCTTCTGACTTGCAATATAAATACCAGAACCCAAAACAGAAACTACAATCATTCCCATTGTGGAGATGGCAGTAAAAAAAAACTTCTTCCGTTCCAATATTCACAGACACACCTACCACACTGCTTTCCGTCTCTGTAACAGACTTTGCAACCATTCCTTCTTCTGCCTGATTTCGTTCCAATTCTTCCTGTAGCTGATAACCAACAAGGTAGTCAGCAACCTGCTTTGACACAAAAGGTGCTGAGAAAGTAGCCAGAACAAATGCAACTGCATCAATCAATAACCCTTCCATTAATACCTGTAATACAATCGTTCCCTTTCCTTTCCCGATAGATAGCAGAACACCCATTTCATGTACCCGGTTTTTCATCCAAAATAGGAATACAAAAAGCAGAATGAGAACACTTGATACCATGACAAATACAAGAATCAGGGAGCTTACCTTACTTAAATCATTAAAATTCTCTGCCATTGTGTCGCTCATACCGGTATTATCAAGAAAATCATATTTTTCCCATTCGATATCTACGGATTTGATTCTTTCTCTCACAGTTTCATATTCATTAACATCTTCCACCCAGAAGGTAGCATACTGATACAGAGGATCATCCTCACATCCTTCTGCTTTTTCAGGGAAACGCAGGTCTGTAAATATGATATTTTCTGCCCTGTAACTATCTCCAGACATAATTGGAGTAATTTTCTGTACAAAATCATAAATACCTATTATTTCAGCAGAATAAGCCGTAGAAGTTTCCCTTTCTTTCCAATTATTAAACTCCAGTCTGTCTCCTACTTTCAGTCCGTTCAATTCTGCAAGTTCCCGAGAAATCACACAGACATCCTTATCTTCCCGGTTAATCATACGACCATCGTTTACCACAATATTTCCATTCTGCACATCAAAATCATATTTCATCTGCAGATTACCACGCAGGGAAACGCCTAACTGGTCAGAACTCTGGTCTACATCCTCATCTTCAATTCTCTGGAAATTAACCGGATTTACAACCGTATTGGCAGTAGTAATATTAAAATCAGAAACGCCGTCCACTTCTGATATTTTTACGATATCCTCATATGTGAGTGTTTCAAAAGAATTATCTGTCCACACCATCCACTCTCCGCTTGGTAACTGTTCCTGATGATATCCGTCCAGACTTCCATTGACAGTCTCCCCAATCTTTGCAGACAACACTTCAATTCTTGCTTTTCGATTTGCTTCATTTCCCTCTAGCCGAAAGCTCCCGCCAATCGCCTGTTTTCCTTCATTTTGTGTCTGTATGCTGGCATTTTGACAGGCAAAGCCTGCATAAATAAAACTCGCCGACACAAACACAATCAATAATAATAACATACTTTTTACAGGCTTTCTGACAACAGAACGGATTCCAAGTTGAAATACATTCATTCCTATCCCTCCATTTCTGATAAAGTATCTTTTATTTTCTTTGTAAGGCATGGCAGCATAACAATTAAAGTAATCAGTATTAAAACGATTACTCCTATTCCCCATACTTTCCATACATTCCGCATGGAAAATACAAGATTCATACGAACCCCATCCATACCTCCCATGAGTTCTGACAAAAATGGCATGATTGCACGAAATACTCCTGCTGACATCATACAGCTTAGGGAGTAGATACAAACAATCTCTGTCATCATCTGCAAAAACACTTCTAATTTTGGTATACCAAGACTTATAAATACCGCAATTTCTACTTTGCGGTTTCTCATCCACATACACAAAAGCATTCCTACCACAAAGATACTGGTCATCACCGTTAAGCCGAAAACAAGTTTTGTTACCCGTTCTATCTGCATAATAGAAAATTTCATTTTCTGATACATGGTATCTTGTGTACTGATACCAATTCCCTCCCCAAGAGTGTTTCCAATCAGATCTGCTGTTTCGGATAACTGCTCCGGATTATTCACATACGCAATGATTTTTTCATACCTTTCTGCTCCCATTTCAACAGCAAAGGAAAGATTGGTATATATCTGATTTTCAATGCGGTTTATCGTCAAAACATTTTCTGTCTGCTTTCTTTCGTTTCCGGTCAGATAAAAACCCGTTACTCTCGCACTTCCATCCTCATTTTCTGAAATAAAGTAGAGTTCATCTCCAATTTCAATCTGATTCCGTTCCGCCAGATGCTGATTGATGACAATTTCATTTTCATCCTTTGCAAATTCACCTGCCACAAGTCGGCATACATTTTCCGTAAATGGACTATCCTTTTCCATATCATCAAAACCAATCAGACACACCTGTCCTATTTCGTTCTCATCAGCTCCTGTAATCGGTGCAAAACCATTCGGATACAAAATACACTTTGCCATACGGTTCATGCTGTTTATACTGGCTATATCCAATAGTTTTCGATAATCCTGCTCTGTAAGACTTCTATTTACTTCCAGACTTTCTATCACAACTTTGGCATTTGCCTGCCTGCGTATCTCATCATTGATACCTGATGAGGTATCTAAAATAGCTAATGTTCCTAGTATGGTAATGTCCGCAACAAGAAAAAGGAAGAACAATAATACTGACTTTCCTGATTTCCTGCGGACATAACACATTGCCCGCTTCACAAAATTCATAACCTCCACCTTACTTCCATCTCACAATCATCACTTTATCAGCTGTCCAATGATAAGTGTCCTGACTGCTTCCAAATATCAGTACACTTGTCTGTTTTTTGATACTCTCTTTATCTGTACCTTCTCTTGATATTTCTGTAAGACTCGCCATATCCATTGTTAAAATTTCAAACGTAACATCGGAAGCATAAGTAACTGTCACTAAGTCTTCTTCCTTTTCTGCACCCGGAGCTGCCTCTACCATTACCTCTCCGTCGCCTTCTTTTGTAGTCACTGCAATAGACATTTCAAATCCACTATCGGAAAACTCCACAACACTTCCCTGCAAATCTGCTTCCTTAAAGAAATTCGAGTTTGATTTATCCGAATCTTCTGAATTTACATACTGGTTTATCTCTTGGTTTTCCTGTGTATCTCCTGTTTCCTTTTCAACATTCACACTCTGGTTTACATCGTTATCTGGTGTACCTACTTGCCCACCAGCACAGGCAGTGCAGCCCAGCATGATTGCCATACTGAAACCCGCTAATCCTAACACCTTTTTTTCAAAAAATTTTTTCATTAT
>ERZ772867.937-NODE-937-length-36937-cov-4.428800_pt1 | contig 36937 bp, 29 predicted proteins | sample MGYA00511341_ERZ772867 | MGnify/ENA primary metagenome ERZ772867 (study PRJEB29015, sample SAMEA2737707) | human gut metagenome | biome: human gut; feature: human-associated habitat; material: faeces | place: China | collected 2012 ... | reverse complement strand
TGCTGATGACGCGCATGATACCGCCCTCCACCGCGCCGGTTCTCAGCACGATACCGAATGATCCGCCAACAACCAGGATAAACGCAATGATACCGACTGGTTAAGCGTTATTTTCGGGCAGACTGAATTTCAGCGCTACATCAAACTTACCAGAGGCGACATCGTTGGCGCAGTCCACATCCTGACCTTCGATCCAGATGTAGCAGGTATACTTGGTGATGCAATCCTGAGTCATGGTGCCCAGAGCAGCGCTTACCCCGGTAGTACCGGTAACAGTGGTGACCTTTGCCGCATTAGTTGTATCATTCACTGCACCAGTGGTCAGATCCGGGCCAGCAAACGCAGCGTTCAGGCCAAGATAGCTGTACGCCGTACCATTTTTCACGAGAGCTGTACCTGTAACAATACCGTTATCCCCAGGAGCGCGGCGGGTATTCATCGCAAAGGTGGTATGAGTGGTTGCATTGGGCTCCCAGATGGTGGCAGTGGTGCCGCCATTCGTGGCGGTGTCCACAGTTGTGTTGCTGTTCTGCTGAATGAATGCTACGCGCACGGCATTTTCGGTTCCCTTAGCATCGGTGCCTGCTGTTACCTTGGAATCAGCCAGATTCAGCTGGAAGGTAGTATTGGCACCCATCTGGTTCAGGACATAGAAATCGAATGCAAAGTAGCCGCCGTCAGCAGTAGTGGTGACAGGGCTTGCGGCCATGACATTCTTGCCGTTCGCATCAAGGCCAAAGAAGCTCAGTGCGCCCGCAGTAACTTTACCATCGGTGGAGGCGGGCTTCAGCGCCTGCAGATTCTGTGCACTCTTAATGTCATTGGCGGTCAGGGCAGTTTTCCAATTGACACCATCGGTGGAAATCTGGATGCCGTTTGCGGCCTCGGCAGTGAAGTTCAGGCCGGTGACCTCGGTGGTCTTGCTCATGCTGAACCATGCGTAGGTTGCCATACCCAGTGTCAATGTAGCGATCAACAGCATTGCCAGAGAGGACAGCATCATTCTTTTGCGGGGGGATGAATGGTTTGCTTTCATGTCTTGTTCCTCACATTCTTGTATAAATTCCTGCTGCGCAGGATGGGATATGTATTTAAACTGCTGGGTCGCCGCTCCGGCTGGCCGGGCCGGAGCAGCGGCGGCAACAGGGGTTTCTGTGTGCCCCCGGTGGGGCAGGTGTGCATGATGTGCCGAATTGGGCACGCAACGGCTCAGCCGGCCGGCGTCCACTTGGCGAACAGGGACAGGCTGCCGCTGAAAGAGGCGTCAATCTGCGTAACCGGGCTGCCGGAGCAATCCTCGCTGAGGAACCAGCCGCCGAAGATGTAGCCATCCCGGGTGGGGCTGGGCAGCGTCAGCGCATCCTGCGTGCCTGCCAGGCAGGGCAGATTCAGCCGGAAATCCTTCTCCAGAACCAGACAGACCGTTCCCCGGGGCGTGGTCACCTGCAAATTCCGCAGGGACTCCGGGTCGACATTGCTCATAAACTGGGAGAAAATCTCCTGATTATCTGTGACCCGATTGCCGGAAAGCACCACCAGCGTATCCGGACAATCTGCAAAGGCATTGGTCTGCACGCCTCGCAGAGCGGAGGAGCTCATATAGAGCTGCTGCAGATTCTGCACCTGAGAGAAGGCGTAGGCTTCAATCCGGGTCACGGCTGCCGGCACCTGATATTCGCTGGGCAGAGACGCCGCGGGATAGCGGTAAAGCACCGTACCATCCAGACTATACAGGACGCCACTCTCGTCCACGGAAAACGCTTTACTGACGCCGCCAAGGGCGAAGGCAGTTACATCAGGTAGACCGCTCAAAGCGGCTGCATCCACGCCGGTCACCTCGTAGGTTTGGCTTTCTGCCGTTACGGACACAGGCAGGGTCAGCACGCCGGAAGCATTCTCAGGCACAGCGGTAATCTGAGCCGTCCTATCCGCAGAAAGGGCAAATTCAAATCCGCTTCCGTCTGCAAAATGCGTGCGGTTGTCGTCACTGCCGAACAGGGCGAAGGTATCCGCCAGCGCATTTGCACTGGTATAGACCTGCACGCCACGGGGAATCGCCTGCGTGCTGGTCTGGTCGCCGTCCACCGCCAGCTCCTTGCCGCCCACATAAATGCGGGTCACGCCCTGTGCGTCCGTCTGGCGTGTGACATCACCCACCAGCGCAAACTGAACGCCGCTGTAATAGGGGGAATGGCGGTATGTGTCCAGCATTTCCGCAGGCACATGGATGGTTGCACCGGTGTTGCTGAAATAGAACTGGTCAGCGATGTTTTCGTCTTCCTTGATTTCGCTGGCGAAGCGCCCACCGAAACGGTCAGCCGAGGAAACCGTCACCGCGGTGTTGGGCAGCACAAAGCTGGTTACAGCCCCCGTGAAGCGGAAGGCGCCGCCGAGAATGTCAGTCACCGTGTCCGGAACCACATAAGTCTCGTTAGGCACGGTCATGACACCAATCAGGACATGCAGGTCTGCGCTTATCAAGGTGCCATTCTGAATGGTGAAATATCCACTGTCATCCGCCACCGTGATGGACGGGATGGCGTTCACGCTGGAATCAAAGGCCGCAAAGGTAAAGTCGTATACAGATGCGGGCAGACTGATGGAGGTTACGCCGCTCAGGTTGGATGCGTTGAAAATTTCCTCTGCCAGACCAACCACCGTACACTCAGTCCCCGTTTCGCCGTCTGCGGCGGTGGGCGTTACCTTTTCAGGCACGGCAATCTGCGCCGCGTTTTTCGGGTTGGTCATATCCAGCAGGTAGACATCGGCGGACCCGGGACTTGCAAACACATAGTTCCAGACGCAGCCGGATGCATCCGTGTAGTTGGTGTAGAACTGCTTGTCGCTGACGAACTGGTTGTACTTGTCGTTATTAGGATATCTTTCCTTGTATGCCGCCAGCAAATCCACGGGAACATAGATTTTCAGGCTTATTCTTGTGGGGAACGAATAATTGCTGGTCAGATTCAGCATGGTGTCGCTTATAATGCGGATTGTGGTCAGATTATCGGCACTTGAAAACGAGTTGGAATCCACCGACAGAAAGCTGCCCTTCAGAACGAGCGTTTTAATTTTGGAATTTTGAAGCCAGTTTCTTTCAAGCGTCTCCGTGCCGGTGCCCGTGAGCACCAGCTTTGTCAGCCCAGAGGCTCCATTCCGAAAAGCATAATTACCAATACTGGAGCCATTCAGTTCCAATGTACCCACTTGGATATCTGCATAATAGAATGCGTACTCGTTGATGTCCGGGGTGTTTTGTGGGTCTGCAAAGGTGAGTTCCTTGATAATCGTCTTGCCCTCATATTTGCTGCTGAACAGATAGGGCACAATTCTGGTGCAGTCGGCGGAGACATAGATGTGATCATACTCACGCAGATAGTTACTATAGCTGCCCAGAAGCGGCCAATTCTCCCAGCCCATTCGATAATTCGTTTTATAGGGCAGATCGCCGACCAGATAAAGATTTTCCACCTCCGTATCACAATAGCTGAACAGGCCGCTGTTGTTTGAACCTGCATAATACACGCCGTTCGTGATTGTGCTATAGCAGAAGCAGGCATCGTTCAGGGAATAAGATGTTCCGAACCTTTCGTTGATTCTGCGCATGGATTCTTCTGTCACACCAAGCCGGAGATCTTTGACATACTTCGCCCTAAATACGCTCATACCGAGAAACGGGACGCCACTGAAATCTGCGCTTATGCTGGGACTTGTGATATTACCGAAGCAGTTATTGCCTACCTGCAGAATATCATGGGCATCAATGTGCTCCAGTGCTGGGAATTCGCAATAACTAAATGTGTTCGGCGCAAGGGAGCGGAGATTTGTACAATCCAGTTCTTTAACATTGGGAAACTTCACATAATTGAAAACACTTCCCAAATCCAGATCCTTTGCAAAGTTGATGCTGCTTACATTCAGTTCCGTCAGATTACTGTACCGAAACAGGGAGCCGCCATAGGTGTAGTTGCCATCATTGAGGAATGTGATGGAATCCAGCACAGGGAACTTTGTTTCGTAGAAAGTACTGTTGTTGTAGCTGCTGGTGTTATTCAGTGTAAGGGACGTAAGTGAATTAAATGTAGCCCGCTGGAACGCATAGCCACAGATATAGGCTCCATCCCCTACCTTGAACTCGGTTACCTTCGGAAACTGTGCATACGAAAAAGGTCCAGCCGCAACATCAATAACCATATAAGAACCGGCTGCAATCTCAAAGGTTTCCAGCTCCGGGAATTTCGTGGAAGAAAAAATTTGATTGCCATCACTGGCGGTTCCCTTGAAGGTGAACGCCTTCAGTTTGCCGAAGGTAGCACTGGAAAACGCATTGTCTTTCAGCACGCAGTTATCGCCGAATGTCAGTGTCTCCAGCGCGCCGGCGTTCATGCTGCTGAAGCCGTTTTTGGGAATAGTCACACGGTTTCCAATCTGGATGCTTTTCAGCTTCGACAGCGTGCCGGTAAAGTTCATGCTGTTGATGGTGCAATCACCCTGAATGATCAGTTCTTCCACCGCGCTCAAAGGCGGAAGGCCGTACGATGTAGAAAACGCAAGCGTTCCGGATTCCATCACGATCGTCTTCAGACTGGGGAACGATGTGTTGTAAAACGGATAAGACTGACACAGACCGTTGCCCCCTGTAAAGGTCACCTTTGTCACGCCGCGCATGGTCACATAGTCAAAAATCGTATTCGAAAGACGATTATCCGCGGGAAGTCTGAGTTCGGTGAAATCATCCGGGAAGAGTGTATAGAAAAACGCCATGCGGCCCGGTATGTAGCCAGAGGTCTTGTCCGGCTGGAAGATCAGATTCAGAAGATTAGTAACGTCCTGTGCATCACAGGCCAGATTCGCATATTCAAATCCGTATTGCTGCACCTCGATGTTGGTAATCTGATCCGAGAACTCCAGATCATCCAGCGTGGTGGCATCAAACAGGCGCTCTGGTGAAGTCTTGTAATCAGCATCGAAGTAAACATGACGGATGTGCCGGTAGGTCGCAGTGCTGTTAGCTCCGGCCCCTTGATAATAGAAGTGGCAATTGGTGGGCAGCGCACCCAGAACAACCTTTTCAATTACGGCTCTGTTTGAGGTACTTCCTTTTATCAGGGAACCCAGCTTATACGGAAAGCCGGTGGAATCCTTCTGATTCGCATCGTAATACTCTTTATTGCCGGCATAGAACACGCCGCCGTTCAGATTATTGTCATTCATAGCGGTGCCTTCGTTTACCTGAAGTCCCCGGAAATCAATGACCGTATTCTTTCCATCCACCGCCGCCGGGATGCCCACTGCCCCGGTGCCGCTTTTCAGGGAAATGGTTGCGTAGCTTGTATTGCCGGTAAACCGGTTATGGCCCACGCAGATCAGGCTGCCATCATTGGTAAAGCTGGTATTCCCCATCAGCGTTCCGTTGGCCGTTGTGCCGTCCAACAGGCGTACCCTGCCGCCAAATGTGCAGGAGTTGAACACCGAGGTTGTGTAGCTGCCCTGCAGGTCCACATCACCGGTAAAGTTGCAGGTAAAGAATGCGTAGCCCGCAAAGGTGCCGGTTCCCAAAGTCTTCAGCTGGCCGATGGTGCAGCGCATAAAGGCATAGGCTCCGGCGCCGCAGGGCAAATTCCAGTCGATGGACTGGATATTAAACTGGTCCTGTGCATTCCCCAACAGGTCATTTTCATAGCGGCAGAAGGCATACTTCCCCACATTAGTGATATGGCTCAGATCCAGACGGACACTCTCCGGCAGTGCCTTGCCGTTTCGCAGGGCAAAGGTATATGCGTCGGCACCGATTTCTGTCACATTGTATTTGGCCGTACCCTCCCGGACAATTTTGGGCACCATATCATCGGACACTTCACCCACATAGCGGGTAATACGGGCATTACCGCCGGGAAGCTTTTTCACATAGCATTTGGTGGATTCGTCGTAAAAATCTTCCTTCTCGAATGCGCGGCCCAGCTTATAGCCATAGGAATCAGCGTTTACATACCCCTGTAGGACACTGTCCACCATGGTAAAGACATAGAACTTTTCATCACTTTGCCTATTATAAGTGTTCTGCGCATAATAGAATATACTTGCCGGAGCTTTGGAGGTCGGCTCCCATTCAAACTCCGTGTTGTTATAGGCAATTCCGTAAAAGGCGTCGCGGCTAATACCGGTAATACTGCCGGGAATCAGCACATATTTGAGGTAAGAATTTGCAAATGCATAGTTACTCAGGTTGGTGCTGATTTTGGGAAGTGTCAGATTTTCCAAGTGCCATGCGGCATTGTTTTGTCCCTCGATTCTGGAAACGCCGCTGTTCAATGCGTAAATCGCGTTTGACAAATCCAGCGTTGTCAGCGTAGTCATCCTCTGGGCATAGAGGTGGTCGGTTTCGCTGAAATGGGCGCCGCTGGCGCTGACATAGGTCAGGGAAGTGATGGTGGAGGCTTCCCCGGCATATTCCGGGTGAGCATTGAAGTATTCCTGCATCAGGGTGGAGACATACTGGTTGTCTGCATCCTTGACCACGACATAATCGTTTTCAGCCCGGCGAACCACATTTTCATTGGTTTCAGGAACCATATTCTCAATATCAACGGCCTGGAAGTTGGGTGCCAGCTGCACCTTGCTGCTCACAATAGCAACCGCGCCGTAGGCATTGATGATGTGCGTGTTGGGAGTGTCCGGAACCGTCACCGGGCCGGAGCACCATGTGGGCAGGAGCACCTGATAGTTGCTGCTGCCTGTCACGGTACCGGAGTTGTAGATATAAATCTGCTTGTCACCATAGCCCGCCTGTATCATGTTCTGCAGGTCAATCTGTTTGATGGTACCGTTGTTATAAATCTGAATATCGTGAGACTTTGTCACGGCCTGAATTGTGCCAACCACAGATTGGGGGCTGACCACAATGCTGCTGCCGGAGGCAACCTGCATATCCGCATCTCTGGTATTGGAACTGCTGGTAAGCACTTTCACCGTAGCGTGATCCAGTGTGTATTCTTTAGCGCATACATAATATTCGCCGTTTTGCAGCTTTCCGCCGTTCCATGTTCCCAGTGTCAAAGCCTGCGCATTGGTGCCGCCTATCAGCGTAAATTTAGCATTAGGCGTGTTGACATAGAAATTGCCGCCTACCGTCAGCCTTGCACCGCCGCTTATGTCAATCCAAGTCTCCTGACTGCCGCTGTATTCATAGCGCAGATCCCCTTTGGTTACAAGCTTATAGCCGGACAGATTCAGCCGTACAGCGCGGGTCAGATGAATATTCTGAGAATCCGTTGCGGTGATGTCCTTCGTCAGGGTAACCGTATCCCCATCAGAAGCGGCTTTGACAGCGTCCACAAAAGCGGTCCAATCGCTGACCTCATAGGATTTGGACTTGTCCACCCCCAGATCAACCTCAGAGTTGGCCTGAAGTGCCGTAAAGATTGCGCTGACCAGCAGTTCAGGTGATTGGCTGCCGGCCCGCACTGTCAGCAGGCGGGTGGGCACCGATTTGCAGCAATAATCCAGCGCATAATAGCCGGTTCCGCCTCTTTTCACGGAACCAACCTTCATGCTATCAGGCAATTCACTCGCCATATAACTTTTGGCGTCGTTATAAACAGACCCCGCATCAGGCACGGTTGTCTGTTGCGCATATCCCATCAGAGAGCCGCTTTTTTCCACATCCTCTGTAATATCCGTCAGGCGGAAGTAGAAATCACTGAGATTGGAATCCTCCATTCCAATCTGGCTGACCGCCAGACTCAGGTAGGCTCGCATGTCAATGGTGCCGTCATTCTTCAGTTCGATGTACCGCCGACCGGAGGACTCATTTGACCAGTCTGCGCCGCTGGCAATATCATAGACCACATTGTCGTCATCGCCGGAGGTGACGCTGCTGATCGCCTCGCTGCCGTTTTCTTTATAGACTTTCACCTGAAAGCTCAAATGTCCCAATCCGATTGTGCCGTTCAGATTCTGACGGACAAATGTGAACCACGCCACCGTGCCGCCAATGGCCAGCACAAGAACCGCTACCGCCGCAAGAATTAAGGCCTTGCGTGTGGAACATTTATGCTTTTTATTTTTCTGCATCATTGTTCCGCTCCTCCTTTGCTATGGAAACCAAATTGCGAATTTCGCTGATGAGCGCCCACATCAGGGGCGCGGCAACTGCCAGCAAGCCCCATGGGGTAATGAAAAAACGATACAACGCCGAAACCAGGCGCAATTTCGCCACTACAACGCCAATTACCTGAGACTCGCCTACCAGAGGGTCCGGAACGGCTCCCTGAGCATCGCCTCGCGTCTGAATCTGCCAGCCATTTTCCGTCTGAACAGGGTCTGCGATAATGCGATGGGTGATGGTCTTGCCCGCCAGTTCCCCTTCTGTTCCATGGTAGACCAGAATATCCCCTTCTCGGAGCTGCTGTGCGCTCCGTTCCCGGCACAGAACAACATCCCCGATATGGAGCGTCGGCTCCATGCTTCCGGTTACCACATAGTACTGCCGGTAGCCCAGAATGCTGATGTCCCGCCCCGTCAGTCGTACTCCTACCGCTGCAACCGCAACCACGATCAGAAGCACCAGTATCGCACGGGAGAAAATTTTCCAAAGCTTTTTCATATCCGCACCCTTAGCTGTTGAACATAATCCGCACGCCACCCAGAAGCAGTTCTGCCTGCATCGCATCATTGCCCAGCTGTTCCGGCTCCAGATAGACACTCCAATAAACATAGGTAGTACTGTCGGAATCAATCCGAATGGAATCTGTGAGCTGGATCACCTTTGCATAACACATTCCGGCCTCATTTTTCTCTGATTCGGGCAGATATTGTTCGCTGGGCTTTGGGTTCGTAACTTCGATTTCAACCTTTTCTCCGGCCAAAACAGGAGAATACTGCAAATTTTCAAGAAAAACGCTGATCTCGGCAGCAGTTGATCCTTTATTTTCAATCACAGTTTTAAAATATTTCCGGTCTCCCGGAGCCAAATCCGGAAAGGAAAAATTTTCCTCCAAGGCAGCAGATTCGTAGATAACCTTCATTGAATCGCTGTCTTTTTCACCGGGATAGGTATTGATGTTCAAATTGCGAGTGCCGATGACAAAGGGCTTTTCATAGACAATTGCATGGCCATAATAGGGGCTCTTGCTGAACCATGCATATCCCAGAAAAACCAACGTCAGCAGGCAGACCTGTATCAGAGCAAAGCGGCGTATCAATTTGTGTTTTTCTGACAACGGTCTCCCCCCTGTCTGGATTTAATTGCGCGCTTTTCAGGCTCCGGTCTGGTCCTGCGTGCTGTCAAAGCGCAAGTTCAGATTAAATGTGTTGCCTGCCACTGCGTCCACGCAATCCGAATCGGTTCCCTCCAGCCACACACGCAGAGTGACCTTGCAGGATTGGTTTTGCTCCAGATGTATCATCGGATTACTTTCATTGATTGAACTGAAGGAACGAAGCAGCAATCCGGCGGTATTATCTGCACTGTAATAGGATGCATGGGCGAGGATTTGCCCGTTATTGGCGTCCACCTGAGACACCGGGCCTATCTGCGCCTTCATGCTGCTCCCGGGGATGGTGGAAAAAACAAATGTAACATGCTCTTCCCCATCCGGCTGAAATTCCAGAGACAGGCGCAAAGGCTTTGCACCGACTGATGGATCGTCACTGTTGATTTCCAGCGAGCACTTCTCAGCATCCAGCCATACATCCCGGGCATTTCCCTCGGCAATTAACTCGAAATCCTGGCTCAGATACCGTACATTTGCATCTGTAACATTGGCCTCACGCATACGCACATCCTCATCGGATGTGCTGTATTGAATCTCCAGCGGGCCATCACGGACAAACATCTGTTTTCCATCCGGACTGGAGCATTCCTTCAGCATGAAGCTGCTGCCCCGGCCATCATCCAGATACTGGTTTAAATTCACCGCTTCCGAGTTGGTACTTCCGTCCATGCGGATCATCAGTCCTGAGGACGCAGAAATGCTCAGATTCTGCCCGCGGATTTCCGGTTTGTTTACGCTTTCAATCCATGCGTAGGCAGCTGCCAGCAGCAAAGCAATCAATTCCATGATTACGACTGCCGTAAGAGTCATTTTTGTTCTTTTTTTCACTTTGCCGCCTTCCTTCACCGCGTCTGCCCCGAAGCCGCCTGCGCCGCGGGTGACGCAACAAACTGCAGATTTACATCAAATTCCCCGCCTGCCAGCGCCAGCCGGGCCTCGCGGTCCGTTCCTTCAATCCAGATACGAACCACCAGACTGGCATAATACATGCCATCGGTTTCATTCTTTACCATGGTCATTACATAGTCCGATTCATCCGGGGTATCGGCATTGCCTGTTGTGAAGACAGACTTCACATCGCCGGCATCCCAGGTGTTCAGCGTCTTCTGCGCTGTTCCGTCCTGTGCCGCGTAAGTGTAGTAAGTATAGCTGCTTTCAGCCGTTCCGTTTGCCGCAAAATCATATGAAGGAGAAGTAATCAGCTGGTAATTGGGGTTGGGAACCCACAGCGCCATGCGCTGCAGACTGGCATTTTCCTCCGTGCCCATATTTTGCAGGATAGCCACCCGCACCGCGCCGGCAATGTAGTTTCTGGAAAAGCGCACAGATGAGGTGCTGAAATTGCTTGCATTTTCCACCTTGTCCCATGCATCCCCATCCGGATTGCTGCTATACAGGGAATTTCCCTGCTCGCAAATAGGAGTAACCGTACTGTTGGCGCCCAAATAAATTTTCATTGGTCTGTCAGACCGCAGGGAAACCGGAACCTCAATGAAATCCAGCAACTCACCCTCGTAAGGATCCTTGGTCGCCCGTGTCCAGTTGTCCTGCTCTGTCAGGTCGGGGGCAGCGCCGGTGTCGTCCATTTTGGGCCGCCATAGGTCAACGCCGTCTCCCGTTATATCCCAGCGCAGCTTGGATGCCTGAACCACCAGCTGATTGTTCCATTTTTGCCCATCGCCGGATATTTCCATATAGTCGCCCGCGACAATCTGGATTTTCGGCGCATTCAGGCGGTTATACTTGTAATTCACAAACCACGCCACAGCAATTCCAATGAGAGAAAGCAGCAGCACCGTCACGACGCTGAACTGAATCCATACTTTTTTAGATTTGTTCATATTTATTGCCCCTCTCCTGCGGCCGCTGGTACAGGCTCAAGCTTGAATTTCAGTTCCAGTCCAACATTACCGCCCATCTGGGGGGCATAGGCATCCCGATCCATACCCTCCAGCCACACAACAACCTGCAAATGCGCCCACCATGGATAATCCTGATTCTCCGCTCGCTCAGTCAGGCTCAGCAGCGTCTGCTGCTGAACCTGACTATCCTTATCAAAGTAGTCTGCGCACGCAATACCCAGATCAGCAAGCTTTTGCACACTTGTACCGTCATAGTACTGCCAATCTGTCTCCGCCTCGCCTTGCTTGTTAAAGCTCCAGCCCATATCCCGGCTGCCGGTTATCTGATAGCGGTTGTTTGGAATCCAAATGGCCAGCAGCTGCTTTTGGTCAGGATTGGTAACATCCACAAATGCCACCCGAACAATTCCCGCGACATATTCACCGGAAATATTTTCTCCAAGCAGCCGATTTTCCACCGCAGCGGCGGTTACTGCCGAGCCGGGCTCAAGTGATAGGGCGGCGCGCTGATCTGCGCGAGCGTAAATATCAAGGACATAGTAATCCTTTCCGGCTGTGGGCGTGGATACGATCCAGTTTCCCAGACTATCCGTCATTACCTGACCGGTATAGGGATCTGTCCGGGGCAAGTATAAGTGGACACCGTCCCCAGTAACAGGCTGCATTTTCAGCGTATCCGGCAGCTGCGGAACGATTGGTTCCTCCGTGTCCGTATAGTTTTTATCATCCAGTGAGAGGCCGGCATCCAGCAGATCCACTGCACGCATCGCCGTACTCTCCACCTGAGATTGCCGCTGGTGGACGAACCACGCAACTGTCATCTGTATCAACGCCGCCAACAAAATCAGCAACAGGCAAAGGTCGCTGGTCAATCTTTTTTTCTGCCTATTTTTCAATTGCCAGCATCTCCCTTCCTGTTTGACTATCGGAAAAATTTACTCCAAAAGTGTTGCGGCTTCTGATCCGGAGCCTCCGGAGCCCGGTCCTGAGCCTCTGCCTTTTGCCGGTATGTAAGTTCCAAGCGCCGCAGATTTCGCGCATATTCGGTTTTTGCCTGGCGCAGCTGACGGTCAGAAGCCCGCTTTTGCGCAATCAGTGCTTCCCGGTCAGCCTTTGCAGCCTGCTCAAGCTGCTGCTTTTTCTCCTTGAACTGTGCCTTCTGCCGGGCATATTCCACCTGAAGCTTCTGTAGCTCGGCCTCGATCTGCTGCCGTTCTTTTCTGGTCTTCCGTGCATTCTCAGCAATAGCCTCATCCAACTTCTGCCGGGACTCCTGACGGCACTGCTCCATGCGCTCCTTCCAGTATTCCTCCTGACGAGCAGTTGCCAGATCAAACTGGCCTTCCAGCTCAGCCTGCTTCCGAAGGCCGTTATCCCTTTCCAGCTGCAGGCGCTGCTCATAGGCTTTCAGGTCACTGGCACGAGTTTCGGAAAAGTCCTTCTCCATCTGGTCGTGCTGGGCCTGCATCTGGTTTTCCAGCTGTCTGATTTTTTCCTCGAACCATTCCGACTGCTTTTGCAGCTGAAGACTGTTCTCCTCCCGCAATGCATGCATCTTTCTGTCAAACACCTGCTGCATCTGCTGCATATTGTCCTGCCACAGAAGGCGCTCTCTTTTCCGCGCCTCCTCCAAACGGGTCATCTCCTGCTGCTGCCGCTTTTGTTCCTCTGCAAGTCTGCGTGCTTTTTCCTCTTCCTGCCGCTGGGCATACCGCTGCTGCAGCTGCTGCTCCAAAGGCGGATTATTCTTCATATGCGCCACAAAGTTGAGCATCGTGGTCACATCATACAGGCCGTCGCTTACCTGCGGCTCCATATCTCCCTGAAAATCCTTTGCAATGTAGGTATAGCCATCCTTCTTGTAGGTTTCAATAAAGGTCCAGAGATCCAGCGCCGCCCGATAGTTGGGGTCCTTGGTCATCAGGTTTGTCCGCATAATCGGAGGACGAACCTGCTCGCAATGGGTCAGGCTTTTCATCAGCGGCGTAGCCATGAAATCCATGATAATGCTGCGAATCCGGGCAACCCGCTGAATGTCTGAAAGCGTGGAGGGGTCCACATCCATCCGGAATTTTTCGTCAGGCACATCCTGCAGCTCATAAATCATGTGCAGCTGGGAGCGGGTCTTTTTCTCCTCGAACTGGCGGGTAAAGTCCATCCGCGTAACCATATGCTCGGGTTTCCCCTGCACAGCCTGATAGCGCACGCCCACGAAATAGGACAGTCGCTGCAGCAATGTATACAAAAAACGGTTTTCATAGATAGCGAAGCTTTCCTCGCGCTGAATATTCAGAATCTTTTCCGGGGTTACCTTGCCGTCCTCTACGCTGGAAATCAGATTTGTATGCCGCGCCAGATGCTTGACCGATTCGCTGGTAATTTTCCGGGACAGGGCAATCGGAACGATTTCTTCCGTCTGCTCGATAAACCGCCGGTTTTCCCGAATGGCTGCGTCAATATTCCGCAGTCGGCTTTCAATGGCTTCCACCCAATCAAGATCTACCACAACCCGGTAGATATTTCCCGTCTGGCTTCCATGCATCGGATCAGCCTTTTTGGCCGCTGCCTGTGCCGCCTGATCCATTTTGTTTTTCTGCAACACCGAAACCATGTCCCGGTATGCTGAATACAACGAGTCGATGGTTTCCACAAAACCACTCCTTTAAGGTTTACACCAGTTTTTTCAGCCGCTGCAAATACGCAACGCATTCGCCCATGCTGTCTTCCCCGAACAAATCATGCAGATAGTCGATCAGTCCATCAATTTCATCCCGGATGAAGGACAGATTCATACTCTCAAACTTGCGCAGAACCTTCTTTGCAAGCACATAATCCAGGCCATCCAGCTCCGTTCCGCCGCAGCCTACATAGGCGGGAACAAACTCCTTCAGCTGCTTGACAATACGGTTGCCGAAGGCCAGGCGGAAATGCTCAATCACATAGTCATCCAGCAGCTCCACCTTCTGCAGCGTCTCCCGGGAAACCACATTATCCCGCTTGGCCCGCTCCAGCAGCTCCACCAGATGGGTGTGGCTGATACGGAGCGGCGCAGTGTCCGGAGCCTGGAAAGGCACACCCTTGGTGTTGATGTCGATGGGCATGGCGCGGTCATAAACCTTGTCGGTAATGGCGAAGGTAGAGTCATCATTGTTGGCCGTGCCCACATACCACATATTGCCCGGCAGATGAAGCTTACCGCCGTCCAGATGCTTGGGATCGGATTCCCACACGCTGGGAACCAGATCAATCACCCACTCATCCTCCGTGGGCATCTCCATGATGGAGAGCATCTCCGCGAAATAGTACTCCACGCGGGCAATGTTCATTTCATCCAGAATGGTAAGATAAATGTCGTCCGTATAGGTTGCCTCATAAACCCTGTCCAGGAATTCCGTTTCATTATAGTGCCCGCTGAACTCGTTGAAATAGCCGAACAGCTCGCTGCGGTCCCGCCAGGAGGGCTGCACCGAGGCAATCAGAGAGTCATTTTCAAGAAACTTTCCGAACGCATAGGGCAGTGAGGTTTTACCTGTACCGGAAATACCCTGCAGAATAATCAATCTGGTGGATGCAAAGGATGCAAGGAACAGCCGGATAATTTTGGACTCGTAGTAAAGTCCCAAACGGGAGCAGCAGAAATTCCGGAACCGGTCACAAATCTGCGGCAGCGTGATCTGGTCGTCATAAACCGGCGGCACATATTCAGCGTATTTAAGGTCGGTCTGGGTCAGGCGATAGAACCGGCTTCCGTTTTCGCCGTCTTTAGCCTTTTCTCCTTCGCGCAGAGTCTGCTGTTCTTCCCCGGTCAATGTGGCGATTTCATTGGGATTCAGGCCAATCTGGGACACCTTCATGGACAGGATCTTATCCTTTTCCAGATTCAGGCGCATTACCTCTTTGGACAGGTTCTGTACCTCGGCCACCAGTCCCTCTTTGCTTCCCTTCGTGCGCAGAATCTGGATTTTGCGGCGAACCAGCAGCACAATGACGAATACCAGTGTCGCCACCAGCAGCAGAAGAAGCAGTGCCGTCAGAATAATCACCGCAACCGAGACGCTGCCGTTATAGTCCTTTGCAATTCTGACATAGCCCGGAATATTCAGGCACTGACCGATTCCCTGAAAAAGTCCTGCAAAAACTTTTCCGATTCCACGAAAGAACTGCCCCAAAAATTCAACAAAAAACTGTGTTGTTTCACTCATACTTCTGCCCTCCCCGGCACACAGCAGTCCTAAGACTCTGTATCATCCTTTTTTGTTTCGATGTCTGCCTTGTTTTGCTGTGCCAGATAGGCCTCCGCAATTGCGCGTTTTTCTTCCTCTGACAGCTCCGGAGCCTTCTTCCGATTGTGTGCCTGCTCCAGGACAAAAGCCTTATAATCCTGAACAAACCGGAAAATCTGGTAGAAAAAGAGAATCAGCATCGGCAGCAGTATGCACAGAAAGAAGCCCTTCTGCGAGGTCAGGAAATCATATACCCTGCCGCCTCCGGGAATACGGAACCCATTGTACTTGGCTACCACATCATAGGAGGAAACCGCGTTTGCATCCACGGAAGCGGCGGGATTGTCACCCTTTGTAATGTAGTAAACGCCGTTTCCTACCTGCTGAACCTCCACAATCCGGTGGGTATTGAGTGTTCGCTGGCCCTCCAGAAGCGTCCAGTAGGTGATGACATCCCCCTCGCTGAGCTTTGCATCGGAGGAAACCCGCTTACCGGCAATCAAGTCGCCCGTGCGGAAAGTCGGCGTCATAGATTCCGTCTGGACGGAAAACAGGCTGGTTCCAAAAATGCTGGCAACGCCGGTGCTTCTGGTTGCGACTGCTGATACAGCCATAAAAATGGAGATCAGCAGCACGAGGAATGTGAGAACATCCGCCAGCTTACTCCAAAATCCGCTCTTTTTTTCTTTTTTCATTTACTTCCATCCTCTCCGGCGCTGCTGTCTGCATCGTTCAGAACCCGAAATTCCATACGCATCCCCATTCTGCCGCCCTTTACACTGTCAACACACTGGGGATCCTCCCCTTCCAGCCAGATCACCACCGTGTAATGATCGGCCGAACCCGGCTCCAATTGCTGGGTTTGGGTTGTCATGGCCACCGTGGAGGATACAAAAGCTACCGTATCCGGTTCGGGAACATCCGTCCCCTGTTGAGGGCAGGCATAAATCGTCCGCTGGCCGTTTTTGATGACCATAATCCGAACTGCTTCCTCAATGCCGCGCGTTGCATAGTCGATCAGGAGATTTCCCTCATAGTCCAGTGCCCGCTCGCCGGTGTTGCCCATATAAAAGCTATAGGCAATGTAATTTTCGCCGTTATGTCCGCCGTCCTGCGTCTCCAGATTCTCGGGAAGCCAGCTGTAGGTGATGTTGTCCATTCCCTCGATAGCGCCGCTGTTCAGGCGGGTAGTCGGATTCAGAAAAGCGGCCGTCTCACTCAGGGAAATCGCATACAGCGAGTCCGTTTTATTCAGCGCGCTGATTACAAAGCTGCCGGATTTTGTTTTCAGCATGGATACCGCATAAACCGTCGCCAGCGTCAGCACCAGCACCAGCGCCACAATCAGCTCCGCCCGGGTGCGAAGCTGAGAACGGGACAGCGCCCGGACATTTCTGCGCATCTCCACTGCCCCCGGCAGCGTCTGCTGCTCCGGCGCAGAAGCCTCTGTTTTTGCTTTTTCTCTCTCTTTGGTAATCATCTACCACAACACCACACTCTCAATAGCATCCCATTCCTGCCCGGCAGCACAGAGGCACTTTCCGCACGGCAGAGCTCCGCTGCCTGAAACAGAAAAATCGTCCTTTTCTCTGCCTGCACAATAAAACACACCCTGGAAACCGGGGGATATCTCCCATAGGCAAAGCCATGGGTTATCAGTCATGATATTTTTATGACAACGATACCATATTTCGGCAGGATATGCAATGAGGCAATCCGGTTTCAGCAAATATTATTTTTCATACTAAAACCAGAATTTCCCAGAATAATCGGGCAATCGGAAAAAATCTTCACAGAGGTAGTTCGTTTTAGCGAACAGGCACATACAGTACCGATTTCCGCAGTTCATTTCCGGTGCAGAAGCATGCCTCCCATTTCCGCTTCACAGGGCAAAAAAATGAGTATCCGGCGAATGACCGGATACCCATTATTTCACTTTCTACCCCATCCGGCAGATACTTCCTTCGCGGTCTTTTGAATTGTCCTTCCGCAAGCGTCCATGTCAGGCCGGTGGCCTGTTTATGTCCCTCCTGAAGCAGACTGCTGCCTTGTGCCTCCAATGGTTTCTGCAAAGCCTGCCGCAAACAGCCGGCCCGCGTAAATAGCCTCGTCCAGCGAGTTTCCGGCTGTGCCAATCTCCACCAACAGGGAGCCGGTGCTTAACCCCTGATTATATCCATAGCCCCGCACGATGACCGGGCGCATCAAAGTGGGCCTGGATGCAAGCACCGTCTGCTGCACCGCCACCGCCAGACGCAGATTTTCCAGCCACTGGTCGTAGTTGCTGCCCATGACAATGCTGACCTGTGCAGCATGGGGGTCCTCCTGACTGACCAGCTTGTACTGCCGCCCGTCGGCATCGGAGATGGCATCCCGGTGCACATCCAGAACAAAGTGGATGGATGGGTATTTCTGCAGGTAGGCTTCGATGCTGGTGCCGCTGCTCTCATAGGCACTGTTATAGTCTGTGTCGTGGATTTCCCGGTCATGCACCACGGAAATGCCATAGCCGGACAGCACCGCCGCCATCTCATCCCCGATGCGGATCATATTCTTTTCCGTATCCCGGGTACGGTAGCTGCCGCTGGCCTCATACTCCTCTCCGGGCGGCATGGTGTAGGCCTCGCTGCCGTGCGTATGCAGGATCAGCACCTGCGGGCCGTCCTCACTGCCCAGCCGGGCGGCAAAGGAGCCGTCAAACAGTTCCGACGTAATCTGCCGGGAGGATGCATTTTTTATATAGGCGCTGCCGGCCACCACATAGCTCTGGGCCGAGGTGGGGATGGTGGTCTGGGCAGGCGCATTGTTTTCCGCAAAAAGCAGGCCCTGCGCAGCGTCGGAATTGACTGCGGCGGGCGAAGGAGCCTCCGGCTGGGGCGCTACATCAGGCTCCTCTTGCGGTGTTTCCTCAGCAGGCGGGGAAACAGGCTTCACTTCTGCCGCAGTCTGCCGGGCCTGATATGCCGCCCACAGCAGCGGCGACTGGCGCAGACACAGCAGCGTGGGCAGAGATGCCGTGCCGCTGCCTGAATCCCCCAGCTCCCACTGCATCAGCAGTTTCGGCAAATGCAGCGAGTCTTCCGCTGCCTCCACCGCCGCTGCCACAGACCCGCTTTCCGAGGCCGCGGCCACCACCCACAGGGTCACGGCCCCCAGCAGCAGCGAAACACTTCTGCGCAGCCATCGCTCCCTTTTCACCATTCATGCCCCCTTTCTTCCGATAGACAAGCCTATGCTCCCGCCGGAAAAATTATACGCAGCCATCTTCCCGCGAGGCATTTTCGCCTTTCTGCGGCTTGGAACCTTATCCCGGAAAGCAAGGCAAAGAGGACGCAAAAAGCGGCCCGGCCGCCTTTTTCCATAGGCAGCCGGGCCGTTTTTATTTCATAATCCGCCTCAGCGCAACTCCGCCAGCTCCAGCACCAGCTGCTCCGTCTTCTCCCATCCCACGCAGGCATCGGTAATGGACAGGCCATATACGCCTCCCTCGGGCTTCTGGTTGCCATCCAGCAGGTACGACTCGATCATCAAGCCCTTGACCATGCGGCGGATGTCTCCGCTATGGCGGGTGCTGTGCAGCACCTCCTTGGCGATGCGGGCCTGCTGCTCCCAGTGCTTGCCGGAGTTGGAATGGTTGGTATCCACCACCACAGCCGGGTTTTGCAGGTTACTTTTGGCATACAGTTCACACAGCTGGCTCAGGTCCTCATAGTGATAGTTGGGAAGTGAGCGGCCATGTTTATTCACAGAGCCACGGAGAATGGCGTGCGCCAACGGATTTCCCTTGCTGTGCACCTCCCACTGGGAAAAGAGGAAGGTGTGGGAATGCTGCGCGGCCATGATGGAGTTCATCATCACCGTCAGGTCGCCGCTGGTGGGATTTTTCATCCCCACCGGAACATCCAGTCCGCTGGCGATGAGGCGGTGCTGCTGATCCTCCACAGACCGTGCGCCGATGGCAGCATACGACAGAATATCAGAAAGATAGTAGTAGTTTTCCGGGTACAGCAGCTCGTCCGCGCCGGAAAAGCCTGTCTGCTCCAGCACCTTCATATGCATTTTCCGGATGGCGATCAGGCCCTTCAGCAAATCCGGCTCCCCATTGGGGTCCGGCTGGTGCAGCATCCCCTTGTAACCGTCGCCGGTGGTACGAGGCTTGTTGCTGTAAATCCGGGGCACGATCAGAATCTTGTCCTGCACCCGTTCCTGCAGCGTGCGCAGGCGAGCAACATAGTCCAGTACCGCGTCCTCCCGGTCGGCGGAGCATGGGCCGATCAGGAGCATCAGCCGGTCGTCTGCGCCTGTAAGCACCGCCTGAATCTGGCGGTCATTCTCCTTTTTTTGTTGGGCCAGCTGCTCGGACACCGGGTACATCGCCTTGATGGTCTGGGGCGTGGGCAGCTTGCGCTTGAATTCCATGTTCATGGGTCGTCGTTTCCTTTCTATCGTCTCCCGGCGGAAGGCGGGTTCTTTTCATCTTTATTTTACGCCTTTTCCGGCTGTATGTCTACCTGTATGCCCAGATTTTGCAAGGTTTGAAAGAAGTCAGGATAGCTTTTATTCACCGCTTCGGCGCCCCGGATCGTCCCTCCCACCGACGCACACAGCACCGATAGAGCCATGACAATCCGGTGGTCATTGTGTCCGTCCAGCATCTCCTGCGGGGCCGAGATACCGCCGGGGAAAATAACGACCCGGTTTTCTTCTGCCTGCAGACGCACGCCGAATTTGGAAAGCTCACAGGCCATGGCAGCCACGCGGTCGCTTTCTTTGATGCGCAGGCGGCGGGTGCCGGTGAAAGCAGCTCCACCGCTGCGGGCTGCAGCCGCAAACAGCACCGGCCCCAGATCAGGGCAGGCGGAAAGGTCCAGCTCCGCCCCGGGCGTTTCCAAACGCCGGAGCATATCCCGGCATACCCGGTCGCCCTGCAGGCTGTCGGGCCGCAGACCTGTGACGGACACGCCGTCTCCCAGCGCCAGCAGGAATGCCGCGTTGGACCAGTCCCCCTCCACCGAAGCGGTACGGCTTTCATACCGCTGGCCGCCGGGGATAACAAACAGGTTCTCTGCTTTCTGCTCTGTCCGGACGCCAAAGAAGGACATTACATCCCGCGTGATGGCGATGTAGGGGCGGCTTTCCACCGGTGGCAGGATGCGCAGAGTACTGTCGCACTGTAAAAGCGGCAGAGCCAGCAGCAGCCCGGAAACAAACTGGCTGCTTACATCTCCCCGCAGGGTGTACTCTCCGGGTGTCAGGCCGCCGGAAAGCGTAACAGCATCCGGCATTTTTTCTATTTTGATTCCTTTTCCCGGTAAAAGCTCCTCATAAACGCCGATTCCGCGTTCCATCAGCCGCCGCGTTCCGGTAAACTTTACCCATCCACCCGGCACCAACGCCGGTGGAATGCAGAAACGCAGGGTGCTGCCGCTTTCCCGGCAGGGATACACCGCCTTTTCGGCGGCAAACCCGCCGGTGCCCGTCACGCAGGCGCGGTCCCCCTCCAGACGGCACTGCCCGCCCATAGCGCGGATGCAGTCCATGGTGGCCGCCATGTCCTGACTGCCGGAAATACCCCGGATAACGCTTTCTCCCGAGGCCAGCGCGCTGCACAGCAGCATCCGGTGCCCACAGCTTTTAGAGGGCGGCGCAGCCACCGTACCCCGGGCCGTTCCGGGATGGATGGTCACGATCATGCTCTCTGCTCCCCCTTCAGGAGAATATCCATTGCCTTCAGGTATCCGTCAAACCCTTTTCCCATGACCGTGGCCACGCAGGCCTGACGGACATAGCTGATCTGGCGGAACGCCTCCCGCTTTGTCACATCCGAGATATGCACCTCCACGGTAGGAATCCCCACCGCCTTCACCGCATCGCACAAAGCCACGCTGGTGTGGGTATAGGCGGCAGGATTCAGCACGATACCATCCACACCGTCGAAATACGCCTGCTGGATGGCATCCACCAGCGCTCCCTCGTGGTTGGACTGAAAAAAGGACACTTCTACCCCCTGCGTGCGGGCATGGTCGGAGATCATCTGCCGCAGCTGCTGATAAGTGCCGCTGCCATAAATGGCAGGCTCCCGGATTCCCAGCAAGTTCAGATTTGGACCGTTGATTACCAGAATTTTCTTCATTTCCGCCACTCTCTTTCAATCTGCTCCACCGTTTTTTCCATGGAACCGTCATTTTTCACACATATATCCGCAGCGGCGCAGTACAGGCCATACCGTTCCTGATACCGGCGGCGCAGCGCCTCCCGGTCGGACGCCAGCGGGCGGTCTGCCGTGGCAGTCAGCTGCTCCGCGGGTCTGTCCAGAAATACCAGCAGGCCGTTGCGGCGCAGCGCCCGGACATTTTCCTCCCGCAAAATGGCCCCGCCGCCGGTTGCAATAACCTGTCCGCCCACAGCGGCCGCCTCTGCCACCGCTTCCCGTTCTTTTTCCCGAAAGGCCCCCTCCCCGCTGCTCCGAAAGAACTCTGCGATGGTCGTACCGATTTTTTCCTCCACCAGCGCGTCTGTGTCCGTAAAGGTTTTCCCGGTACGCTCCGCCAGCATCCGCCCTATCGTGGTCTTGCCCGAAGATGGCATACCGATCAGCACAATATTCTCCACCTGATGCAGCACCGTGCGATAGGCAAGGTCGATGTCTGCCTCTGCCGTCTCACAGCCCCGGAACAGAGCGCTGGCATATACCGCCTGCGCGGCCAGCATATAAAGTCCCCCTTCTGCCGGGATGCCCCGCCGCCGGGCGGCCAGCACCAGTTCGGTACGCAATGGGTTATACACCGCGTCCACTACCCCTTCCAGCCGGGGAAAATTCTCCAGATCCACCGGGCATGCATCCACCGCTGGATACATGCCGCAGGGCGTGGTATTGATGAGCACCGCCGCGTCCCCATGCAGCTGCTTTGCCTGCTCATAGGTCACAGCCCCTTCCCGGCCGCTGCGGGAAAGCCGGCATATCTCCCCGGCGCCCAGATGCTCCGCCACAGCCCGGGCCGTCTTCGAGGTGCCGCCGGTGCCGAGAATCAGCACCTTTTTCCCCGTCAGATCCAGTCCCAAACGGCGAATCAGAGCCGTCATTCCGGCAAAATCCGTATTATAGCCATACAGACGCCCATCACGGTTCACAATGGTATTCACCGCCCCAATAGAGCGGGCCATGTCGGAAATTCCATTCAGGAAGGGGATAACCTGCTGCTTATAAGGAATTGTCACATTGATGCCGTCAAAGTCCCGGCGGCGCAGAAAAGGGTCCAGTTCCTCCGGCTCCAGCTCCAGAAGCTGATAGCTGTAATCAGCCAGCACCTGATGAATCTGACAGGAGTAGCTGTGACCCAGTTTTCGGCCGATAAGTCCGCAGTTCATTTCTCCATCCCTCTCGTAAAATAATCCGTGCCGAAGCGCTGGGCCAGCAGGTCGCACAGCACCAGCGCCGTGACGCTGTCCAGCACCGGACAGATGCGGCGGATGATGGCCGGGTCATGGCGTCCGTGAATCGTCAGTTCCGCATTCTCGCCCCGCAGGAAATCCACCGTTTGCTGTTTCCGGGCGATGGACGGTGTGGGCTTCACGGCGCACTGGAATACAACCGGCATGCCGTTGGTAATGCCGCCGTTGACGCCGCCGTTGTGGTTGGTCTGTGTGACCACCCGGCCCTCATCCATCCGAAGGGCATCGTTAAACTGCGAGCCGCGTTGGCTGCTTCCGGAAAAGCCGCTGCCAAATTCAATTCCCTTGATGCCGCCCACGGAGAAAACCGCGTGGCTCAGAAGGCTCTCCATACTGTCGAACCACGGTTCTCCCACGCCGGCAGGCAGGCCGCACACCGCCGTCTGCGTCACGCCGCCGACACTGTCCTGTTCGTCACGGGCGGCAAGAATCTGGCGGCTGATGGCCTCCGCCGCGCCGGGTTCCAGCGCGGGAAATTCCGCCTCGTGAAGAGCGGCAATATCCTCCTCCACCCGGTCGAAGGGACGATCCCACGCCTCGCCGCAGCGCAGAATATGCGTTCCCACTGTGATGCCCACCCCGGAAAGGGCCGACAGCAAAATGGCTCCGGCCGCCACCAGCGGCGCTGTGACGCGGCCGGAAAAATGGCCGCCGCCCCGCCAGTCCTCGTTGCCGCGGTATTTGCAGAACGCCGCATAGTCCGCATGAGACGGACGGGCCAGCCCATAGGCATAGTCCCCGCTTCGGGTGTTCTCATTCGGAATTACAATGGCAATGGGCGTCCCGGTGGTGTGGCCCTGCCAGACGCCGCTCAGTATCTGATACGCATCCTTCTCCCGCCGGGGAGTATCCAGCGCCGTGGAAGGACGGCGGCGGGACAGCTGACGGCGAATCAGGTCCTCGTCCACAGGCAGCCCCGGTGCCAGTCCATCCAGCACCACGCCCACAGCGGGGCCATGGCTCTCGCCGAAAATGGTAAGCGCAACGGATTGGCCATAGGTGTTTTTCATAGCAGTTCCTCCAAACGGGCAAGAATTTCCTCCGGCGTCCGCCGCTCCAGCCGGAAGGTGCCGGGCCGGTCTACCTCCACCACGGTGACAAAACCGGATCGGGCCTTTTTATCGTGCAGCAGATAGGGCCGCAGCTGGTCGGTCGTGATTTGCAGCTTTGTGGGCAGCCCGCACTTTTCCAGAATCCGGGCAAGTCTCGGGCGCAAAGCAGGCGCGCACATGGGCAGCATCCCCAGCGCCACACACTCGCCGTGGAGCAGCGCCCCCTGTTGGCAGCTTTCAATGGCGTGGCCCACGGTGTGGCCGAAATTCAAAACCCGGCGCAGCCCCTGCTCCATAGGGTCCTGCTCCACCACCCGGGCCTTGATGGTCAGGGAGCGAGCGATCATCTCGGGCAGCCGGGCCATCAGGTCGGGACTGGTTTCAATCAGCGACAGCAGTTTTTCATCACAGGTCATGGCCATTTTCACACTTTCGGCAAGGCCCGCTGCCACCTGTCTCCAGGCCAGGGACGCAAGCGTATCCGGGTCGATGACCACCGACCGGGGCTGATGGAAGGCGCCCACGATATTTTTCACCCCATCCATATCAATGGCTGTTTTGCCACCTATGGAGGAATCCACCTGCGACAGCAGCGTGGTGGGCACATTATAAAAATCAATGCCCCGCATGTAGGTGGCGGCGGCAAATCCCGCCAGATCCCCCACCATACCGCCGCCCACGGCTACCACACAGTCCCCCCGGTCCATGTTCAGCAGCAGCATTTCCCGCAGCAGAAGCTGATAATTGGAAAAGCTTTTGCTGCTCTCTCCTGCGGGCAGAACGCATACCCGCGCCTGTCCGCAGGCATCCGCCACGGCGGCAGCAAACTCCCCGGGCACGCCGCTGTCTGTCACTACCAGCACCCGACGGGCAAGATTCAGATAGGAATCTATCCGATGCAGCGCACCGGGCTCTATGTGAATCGGATAGCTTTCCTCTTTCAAAGAAACGGAAATGACCATAGCATGTCCTCTTTTCAGATGTTATTGGCGTAATACGAACCCACCAGACGCAGCTTGGCGCAGGTAGCCGACAGCTCCTGCAGCATCTCCCGACCATTGGTTGTGTTGATACTGCCTTCCGCCTCCACATAGAAGAAGTACTTCCAGGATAGATTCTTCATGGGACGGCTGCGCAGAGTGCGCATGTTATAGCCGTGGGCGCCGATGATATTCAGCGTCTGGGCCAGCGAACCGGCATCGTTCTGCACAGTAAACACCAGCACAAAGTTCTCGTCTTCCCGTTTGCCCTTGTTTTTCAGTTGGTTCTGGGTACGGGAAAGCGCAGCAAAACGGGTCGTGTTGTTTTTTGCCGTGTTGATATCCCGGTCCAGCACCCGCAGACCGAAAATCTCTGCCGCCTCCTCCGAGGCAATGGCGCCCAGCGTAATGTCGTTGGCCTGACGAACCCATTCAGCCGCCAGCGCTGTGTTGGAATAAGACTCCGTGTTAAAACCGTGACGGCGGATATAGTCATCGCACTGGTGCAGGGCCTGCGGATGGCTGACCACGGTTTTCACCGTGTCCACCGTGGCACTCTCCACTCCCAGCAGGCTGTGGGAAATATCCAGGTCCAGCACCTGATTGATGAACAGCTCTCCGGAGAACAGCAGATCCATCACGGTACCCACCTCACCGGCATAGCTGTTTTCCAGCGGCAGAACTACGCTGTCTGCCTCCCCACGCTCCACCGCCCGATAGGCGGCAACGAAATCGGGATAGGACACCAGCCGTGCCCCCGGGAACATGCGGCGGGCAGCGATATAGGCATAAGCACCCTCCGCACCGCAGTAGGCCACCTGCATTCCCTCCATCAGCCGGCTCTGATAGGCGCAGGACAGTCCGATGACATCCCGCAGGAACTGTGTATAGTAGGAGCCCACCGCTTCATTGGAAATATATCCGGCACTGCGCTCAATCAGTTCCCGCTCCCGCTCCGCGTCCCGCACGGACAAGCCCCTGTCCTTTTTAAAGGCCGCCACCTGCGCGCTCATTTCCATGCGCTTTTCAAACAGATGAGCCATTTCTTCATCAATGTGGTTGATTTTTTCTCTGATCTGATCCAGTTCGCTCATAGTCTTGCACCTTTCAACTACAAAAAATCGGCCTTCCCCTCAGGGGAAGGCCGTTTGAGACAAGTTCATCGCGGATTCATTGCATCTTCAAACACAGGCTCCCTGAGGTTCTTTCCTTCCGGTAAAAAAGGAGAAGCAAAAAAAGTGCAGCGCGCTAAAAAGCACACTGCACCCAAAAGCAAAGGAAGCGTAGGAAGGAGCCACACAGACGCACTCCGCCACGGAACGATCACAATACGCCGCGCAATGTGCCATCTCAGCCACCTCCTGCATGAATGTAAGAAAATTTTATGTCATTTTCACACCTTAGTCAAGAGTGGGATTCTTTTTCTCACATCTGCACAAAAAGAGCCGTTTTACCTCATCGAAAACCGTCGCACAGATGAAATTTTATCCGGTTGCACCACGCTGCGCCAACCAACGCCAGACCCTCCTCCGTTTCCGGAGGAGGGTCTGGCGTGTATTATGGAAAGATTTCAGAGCAGCTTCATCACTTGGCAGCCTTGGCGGCCTCGCGGCCGGCGCGGAAAGCCTTCAGGTTCAGTTCCTTGACCTTGGCAGGCACAGTCTCGGCCACAACCTGCTCCCAGTCAATATCGGGGCAGCCCAGACTGTCGCACATGGCGCCAAACAGAACCACATTCATGCACTTGGGATTGCCCAGTTCGATTGCGATCTGGCTGGCGGGAACGGCAATGGTTCTAAAGTTCTTCTGCATCGCCTCAATGCAGCCGGCAGGATACTCCTCGGCGCCGGAGGCAATGGTGGTGGACTTGATGGCGTAGTCATTGATAACGGCCACACCGTCGGGCTTCAGGAACTCGGCATAACGCACGGCCTCCATCTTCTCCAGAGCTACCATGATGTCCGCCTCGCCGCGGCCGAACACAGGGCCATAGACCTTGTCGCCCCAGCGGACCTGCGTAGACACGCTGCCGCCGCGCTGAGCCATGCCGTGTACCTCGCTCTGCTTGACATCGTAACCGGCCTTCATAAAGCCATTAGACATGATCTTGGAGATCAGAATCGCGCCCTGACCGCCAACGCCTACCAGCAGCGCACTTTTCACATTGGACATATTATTTCTCCTCCTTTTCGATCGCATCAAACGGGCAAGCCTGCGCGCAGACGGTGCAGCCTACGCACTGGGTGCGGTCGATGCAGGCCTTGCCATTTTCCATGGAGATGGCGGGGCAGCCGACCTTCAGGCAGCTCTTGCAGCTCTTGCACTTATCGGTGTTGACCTTGCACATACCCAGATCGTGCTTCACACGCTTGATCAGCAGGCAGGGACGGCGGGTCACAATGGCGGGATGCTCGCCGCGATTCAGGGCGGCCACAGCCTCATCCACCGTCTTCTTCATGGCGGTCAGATCCTGCGGGTCAACGGTCAGCACAGGGGCAAAGCCATAGGTTTCAAAAATCTTCTCAATGCTCAGCATGGGAGCCTCATCGCCCATCAGCGTATAGCCGGAGCCGGGATTTTCCTGGTGGCCGGTCATGCCGGTAATGCGGTTATCCAGCACGCAGGGGATCATGCGGGCATTGTTATAGATGATCTCGGCAGCGCCGGTCATGCCGCTGTGGAAGAAGGTGGAGTCACCCATCACACCGAAAACGACCTTATCGGTCACATTCTCCCACTGGAAGGAGCGGGCCATACCCACACCGGCGGTAAAGCCGCCGCCCATGCAGATGCACACATCCATGCAGTTCAGGGGCGCAGCGGAGCCCAGCGTATAGCAGCCGATGTCGCCGGTGACCACATAGTTCTTGTTCTTGGACAGCGTGTAGAAGAAGCCGCGGTGGGGGCATCCGGGACACAGAGCGGGAGGACGCTTGGCAGCAGCCACATCGTCAATGGTCTTATACTCGGTTTTGATGCCCAGCACACGCTCGCGCACCAGTTCGGTGTTCAGCTCATACATCTTGCCGGTAAGCTCCTTGCCCACGCACTGGATGCCGGCAGCCTTGATCTCGTCCTCCATGAACGGGTCCAGCTCCTCGATGACATACAGCTTCTCCACCTTGGAGGCGAAATCGCGGATCAGGCTCATGGGCAGCGGATAAGTCAGGCCCAGCTTCAGGAAGGAGGTTCCCTCGGGGAAGACTTCCTTGGCATACTGATAGCTGATGGAAGCGGTAATCACACCCACCTTGCCGTCACCCAGCTCTACCTTGTTCAGGCCCATCTCCACCGCGCGGGTGGCGCCGAACTCAGCCAGCTTCTCCAGACGCTCCTCCACCAGCGGATGATTCATGTAAGCGTTGGCCGGGGTGCAGATGAACTTACGGACATTCCGCTTGTACTCGGGGGCCACATGCTCGGTGCGCTCGCCGAACTCCACCAGGCCCTTGCTATGACAGACACGGGTCGTGGTCCGGTACAGCACGGGGGTATCAAACTCCTCGGAAATTTCGCAGGCCATCTTCACAAAATCCTTGCACTCCTGCGGATCGCTGGGCTCCACCATGGCGATCTTGGCAGCGCGGGCATAGTGACGGTTATCCTGCTCATTCTGAGAAGAATGGCAGCTGGGGTCATCGGCAGTAACAACGATGTACGCGCCGTTCACGCCCATGTAACCGGCAGTGAACAGAGGGTCGGCCGCCACATTCAGGCCCACCATCTTCATGGTGCAGATGGAACGGGAGCCTGCCACGGCCGCGCCATAGGCTACCTCGGTAGCCACCTTTTCATTGGGTGCCCACTCGCAGTACACATCCTCCTTGTACTGGGGCATGTTCTCCAGGATCTCGGTGCTGGGAGTTCCGGGGTAAGCGGAACAGACCTTGATCCCGGCTTCGTATACGCCACGGGCAGTGGCTTCGTTACCGGACATCAGATGCTTCATAAGATTTCTCCACCTTTCACAAATATCTCTTCTTTATTACTCAAATTGCTTTGAAAACACAGATAATAGATCAATACTCGCTGGCCGGCTCGCCATGCAGCACCCGCAGGGCGCCTTCCGCCAAAGAGCGCATCTCCTCCTCGCCGGGCAGCCGGATAATTCTGGCGATCTTGCCCACATAAGCGGTAATGTCATCGCAGAAGAACTGCTCATAGGCCATGCCGCCGGTGTAGACGATGGCGTCCACATCGTAATGCAGCACCGCTGCCATGGCGCCAATGTCCTTGGCCAGCTGGTAAACCAGCGCCTGATAGGCTTCCACATATTTGGCGTCGCCCTCTACCACCTTGGCACAGATCACGCGGAAATCCGTGGTACCGAGATAGGAGAACATACCTGCCCGGCGGCCCAGTGTCTTTTTAACCTCGTCCCTGGTCTTGCCGCTGAAGCAGTAATTGATAAGGGCATTCACCGGCAGGCCGCCGGCCCGGTCCATTCCCATGGAGCCCTCATCCTTGACATTGCATACATCCACCACGCGGCCCTTCTGGTGGGCGCCTACGCTGACGCCGCCGCCCAGATGGCACACGATCAGATTTACATCCTCATAGCTGCGCCCCAGCTCACCGGCAGCCTTGCGGCCGATGGACTTGTGGTTCAGTGCGTGGAACTGGCACAGGCGGCGCATCTCGGCAAAACCGGTGTAATGCGCCACCTCCGTCATCTCGTCCACGCAGACGGGATCAACAAAGAAGGCGGGAATGCCCACCATATCCCCGATTTTTCTGGCAAGATATGCGCCCAGATTGGACGGATGTTCACCAAAGGGAGCCTTTTCCACATCCTCCATCACCCGGTCATTGACCGCGTAGGTGCCGGAGGGAATCGCCCGGTACAGACCGCCGCGGCCGCAGACCGCGTCAAAATCCGTCAGCTTGAAGCCGCCCTCCTCCACCGCTGCCAGCACGGCCGCCTTGCGGTAGTCCGCCTGATCAATCACCCGTTCGAACTGATCCAGCTCCTCTGCGGAGTGATCCAGCCCTTTCTTAAAAAGCTGCTCCTGCTCCTCAAAAACGGCGATCTTGGTGGAGGTGGCACCGGGGTTAATAACCAAAACCTTCATAAAAATCTCCTTTTCCCTTTTTCTTCCCTAAAATCCGGAATTTTTCAGAACATTTTTTCACTGAATCATTTACCGAATCACTTATTGAACAATTTGATTATAGGCTTTATGCATTCGTTTGTCAATGTGCTTTTTGCGTTTTCGGAAAAACTTGGTTAAACGCACAAAAAAAAGGAATTCTTGTTGTCAAAACAGCAAGAGTTCCAGTTTTTGTTTGATATTAAAATAACAATCTCGATTCAGTGAACGTTTCTTCCTTCGTTTTACTTCTCCGGCTCCATTCCCTTCAGCAGCAAAGCCGCCATCTCACGTCCAGCCCGGGCAATATCAAAGCTGCGTTCATTGATCCGCCATTCAAACAGCATCCCGCGGTGCAGCACCACCATCTGCTCCACCACTTCATCCGCCCGATGGGACGGAGCGATGCTCCCCTCCCGCAGGCACAACTCCACCAGCTCCTGCAGCAGGTTGAAATACACACGGCGGTCGCTCTTTTGCAGCGCTTTCTGCTCCGGGTAGCGCAGTGCCAGCACAAAGGCCTTGTACACGATCTCGTCCTGGGCGCTGATGGTCAGTGCCTTGCTGACAAAATCCAGCAGCTTCTCCCGGGCTGTGTGGGTGGTATCCGCCCGGTATCCTCTTTGCAGCTCCAGATACTGGGCATCCACCTGGCTGGTAACCTGCATGGCCAGTTCGTCTTTGCTTTTAAAGTAGTGGTAGATATTTCCCACGGAGCACCCGGCTGCCTGAGCAATCTCCTCCACCGATACATTTTCAAAACCCTCCCGGTTAAACAGGTCAACGGCAGTCTGCTGGATGCGGCTGCGCATTTCCATTGCTTGTCTTTTCCGGGGCGTCAATTCTTTTCCCATGGGCATATCCCTCACTTGTTGAAAATAATAAGTAGTCAGTAAGCATACTATAACCATTCGTTATTTACTTGTCAAGACTCCGCAGTGTTCCTTTTTCCATTGAAGCCGGGTATAAAAATTCGTTTTCCTCTGGCATTTTCCGGGAAAAGCGCGTATAATGAAAAGCACATTTTGCACCAGAGAGGATAGATTCTTATGGAAGAAACACGCAGCTTCGGGTATCTCTGCCCCCACTGCAAAAAGCCGGTAACCGGCCGGCGCACCAAATTTGCTCTGACGGCGGCAGCAGCCCGCATCGAATGTCCCTGTGAAAAGTCTGAACTGCGGGTGGAAACCGACGGCCTGCGTTTTCGGCTGTGGGTGCCCTGCGGCCTGTGCGGCAAAACCCATCAGGCCGAAGTCAGCAGCCAGTCCCTGCTGGAGGGGCGCGGTATCGGTCTGGCCTGTCCGGAGACAAAGCAGCTGTGCTGCTACATCGGTGACGAGCAGCAGGTCAGCTGCGCCATGGCCGAGCTGGAGGAGCGGGCCGAAAAAGACCGCTGTGAGGAGCCGTCCGCCTTTACGGATAATGTCATCATGTATGAGGTACTCTCCGAGCTGAAGGATATTGCCGCCCGGGGCGGCATCCGCTGCACCTGCGGAAGCAGCAGCTATTCCATCGCCGTCCATCGGGGCGCGGTAGACCTGATCTGCAAGGACTGCGGTGGGCGGCTGCGGCTGCCGGCCGCCACCGACGAGGATCTGGACCGTCTCTGCTGCCAGATGAAGCTGGAGATTCGCGGCGTATGACAGATCTGCTCCTGTTTGCCCTGTTTCTGGGGGCCATTGTCATCAGCGTGTGGCAGGGGTTGGCGCTGTTTCTGCCGGTATGCTTCGGCATCGTGCTGTTTTTCCTGCGCGGTCTGGGACGGGGCTTTTCCGGCCGCCGGCTAAGCGGCTTTATATGGGATGAAACGCAGAAGGTGCTCCCCGCCACCATCATTTTCCTCATTATCGGTGCCGTCACCACCACCTGGCGCGCCTGCGGCACCATCACCTTCTTCATCATTTACGGCGTGCAGATCATCCGGCCTCCGGTCTTTATTCTGGTCGCCTTTCTGCTGACGGCGCTTCTGTCCTTTGCATTGGGCACCTCCTTTGGCGTGGCCGGCACTGCCGGCATTATTCTGATGGCTCTGGCCCGCTCCGGCGGCGTCAGCGAGGCCATCACTGCCAGAGCCATCCTCTCCGGCGCATTTTTCGGTGACCGCTGCTCCAATGCCTCCTCCAGTGCCATTGTGGTGGCCGCCGTCACACAGACTGACCTGATGAGCAACCTCCGCCTGACGCAGCGCTCCGGTCTTGTGCCGCTGGCAGTGACAACACTTCTGTACCTCCCCCTGTCCCTGACCCACCCCATCGGCGCCGTGGACACCGGCCTTCTTTCTTCCATGCGCAGCGTGTTTTCCCTGTCGCCGCTGGTCGTTCTCCCGGCGGTGGTCATGCTGGTGCTGCCGCTTCTGAAAGTACCCGTCCGGCGCACCATGGCCATCAGCGTGGCGCTGGCTCTGGGGCTGATGCTTTTTGCCCAGCGCATGTCTGTAGCAGAGTCTTTCTTGACCATTGTGCGGGGCTACCGGCCTGAAAACCAGGCGCTGACTGCTATTCTTTCCGGCGGCGGAATACTCTCTATGGTGGAAACCATTCTGGCCGTTCTTTCCACCAGCGCCTTTGCAGGGCTTCTGGAAGGCATCGGCGTTTTAAACCGCGCCAAGGATCTGTGTCAGGCTCTGGCAGGACGGGTAGGGCTGTTCCCCGCCATGATTATCACCAGTATTCTCACCGCAGTGATCTTCTGCAACCAGCTGGTAGCCGTGGTCATGGGGCAGCAGCTGCTTTGCGGCGTTTATCAGCAGCGCGGCCGCAGCCGGCAGGAGTTGGCGCTGGATATTGAGAACTCCGCCATCGTGCTGCCGCCTCTGATTCCGTGGAATGTAGCCTGCCATGTGCCGCTGACCATGCTGGGGGGCACCCCCGCCGCGCTTCCTTATGCCATTTTTCTGTACATGGTGCCTCTGTGCTGTCTGTTTACAAAAAGGCATTATTTCCCCCATCCCAAAAAGGAGGATGCTCCATGATTCAACTTCTCGCCCGCCTGTTTATAAAAAACTATGATACCCCCTCTGATCCAGCCGTCCGCCGGGCCTATGGCTCCCTGTGCGGTCTGGCTGGCATTGTGCTGAATCTGCTGCTGTTCACCGGAAAATTTTTTGCAGGCACAGTCAGCGGTTCCATCGCCATCACGGCTGACGCTTTCAACAACCTCTCCGATGCCGGTTCCTCCCTCGTAACGCTGCTGGGCTTCCGTCTGGCCGGGCGCAAACCGGACCCGGAACACCCTTTCGGCCACGGACGGCTGGAATATGTCTCCGGCCTGATTGTGGCAGGGCTGATTCTCCTGATGGGCGTGGAGCTGGGCAAATCCTCTCTGGAAAAGATTCTCCATCCGGAGGATGTAACCTTCAACCCCCTGGTGCTGGTGATTCTTCTGGTTTCTGTGGCGGTGAAGGGCTATATGTTCCTGTATAACCGGGCCATTGGGAAAAAAATCCACTCTGCCGCTATGGCCGCTACAGCAACCGACAGTCTTTCTGACGCCGTGTCCACCGTCGCCGTGCTGATTGCCACACTGGTGGGCCATTTCACCGGGCTGCATATCGACGGCTGGGTAGGACTGCTGGTGGCGCTGTTCATTCTGTTTTCCGCCTACAAGGCGGCGCAGGACACCCTCAGTCCTCTGCTGGGACAAAAGCCCGACCCCGAGTTTGTCCGGCAGATCGAGCAGACGGTTCTCTCCTATCCTCAGGTACAGGGTATTCACGATCTGGTAGTGCATGATTACGGCCCCGGCCGGGTCATGATTTCCCTCCACGCCGAGGTGCCCGCAGACGGTGACCTTCTGCAGCTGCACGATGTCATTGATAACATTGAAAACCAGCTGCGCCGGGAGTTAGGCTGCGACGCGGTGATTCACATGGACCCTGTGGTCACAGGGGATGAAAACACCGCACGCCTGCACCGGCAGGTGGCTCTGTTGGTAAAATCCATTGACCCCCGGCTCAGCATCCACGATTTCCGCACGGTGCCCGGCGCCACCCACACCAACCTGATTTTTGACACCGTGGTGCCTTACGAGGTTCCTCTCAGCGCTGCGCAGGTGCAGCAGCGCATCGGCGAACTGGTGCGCGGGCTGGATGGAAATTATTACGCCGTTACCAAAATTGACCGCAGCTATGTGATGTAAAAAAAGCAGGCCGGGGCCATTGCCCCTGCCTGCTTTTGCACATATCCCGGTTATTGCCAATCCTGCCAGATTTCCGGATGGTATCCCACCGTGGCCTGCTTCCCATTTCGCACGATGGGCAGGCGGAACACCGCCGGACAATCCGCAATCCGCTGGTCTGCCATCTGGGGCGGCACATACTGAAGGCCCAGATCCTCATATTCCCCGCACGCCGTGTTCACCAGCGCCTCAAAGCCAACCGCCGCCTTCACGCTGCGGTACTCCCCCAGCGACAGGCCCTTGCTCAGCAGGTCGATATACTGGTATTTGATGCGCCGTTCCTTAAACCAGCGCTCCGCTTTTTTGCTGTCATTATTCTTTTTGGAGCCGAAAATCTGGATGTTCATCATATCACACTCGCTTTCAACAAATCATACAGGAGGGATTCTTATATGGAGGAAAATATCCGCAAATTGCAGGAACTGGTAAATTCCAGCAACAACATTGTCTTTTTCGGCGGAGCCGGTGTCAGCACAGAGTCCGGTATCCGGGATTTCCGCAGCGTAGACGGGCTGTACCACCAGAAATTCAAGTATCCGCCGGAAACCATGCTCAGCCACACCTTTTACGAAGAACACACCCAGGAGTTTTACGACTTCTACCGCCAGAAGCTGCTCTGCCCCGAAGCCCGGCCCAATGCCGCCCATTACAAGCTGGCCCAGTGGGAACAGGAGGGAAAGCTCAAAGCTGTTATCACCCAGAACATCGACGGCCTGCACCAGATGGCCGGCAGTCACGAGGTGCTGGAGCTTCACGGCAGCGTCCTGCGCAACTACTGCACCCGCTGCCGCAAATTCTACGGGGTGGACGCCGTATCCGGGTGCAGCGGCATTCCCCGGTGTTCCTGCGGCGGCATCATCAAGCCTGATGTTGTCCTTTATGAGGAAGGGCTGGACGAGGATGTGATGGACCGGGCCATCGACTATATCCGCAGGGCGGATCTTCTTCTCATCGGCGGCACATCTCTCGTGGTTTACCCTGCCGCCGCGCTGGTTCGTTACTATCGCGGCCATAAGCTTGTGGTCATCAACAAGGGCTCCACCTATGTAGACAGTTCTGCCAATCTGGTGCTGGACGGCCCCATTGGGCAGATTCTCTCCCAGCTTTGACCGCAGTATAGCATATTTTTTTCTCTGTTTCAAACCTTGTTGCGCTTTTGCATATTAAACTGTTTTTTCTTGCAAAAATGCAGGAATATTTTGCAATTTCCCCCTTGATTTTGCAAGTCTATAGTGTTATCATTGCAAAAGAGCATAGAAAGGACGGTATCCCAACCATGGCACTGAATCAAATTTCCAAAGAAGAATATTGCCGCATCACCCCCCAGATCGAGGGTCTGGTGCAGCAGTGGGGCCAGCACGCCCACATCGACAAATCCCTTTACCAGAAATACGATGTCAAGCGCGGCCTCCGCGATGCCACAGGCCGCGGTGTGCTGGCAAGTCTCACCCGCATCTCCGAAGTCAAGGGCTACACCGTAGACGGCAGCGACACCATCCCCTGTGAGGGCGTTCTGTATTACCGCGGCTATGATGTGCGGGAACTGGTACACGGTGCGCTGGGCGACAAGCGTTTTGGTTTCGAGGAAACCTTTTACCTGCTTCTGTTCGGCGTTCTGCCCACCGCGCAGGAACTTTCCCAGTTCTGCGCCATGCTGGCCGACTATCGCCAGCTGCCCAAAAACTTTGTCCGGGATGTGGTGATGAAGGCCCCCACCGGCGACATGATGAATACGCTGGCCCGCAGCATTCTGACGCTGTATTGCTATGATGACAAGGCCAATGACATTTCCCTTCCCAATGTACTGCGCCAGTGCCTGCAGCTGACGGTAAACACGCCCCAGCTGGCTATCTACAGCTATCAGGCCTACCGCAACACGCAGGGAGAGGGGCTGTATCTCCACACTCCCCAGCGGGAGCTTTCCATGGCGGAGAATATTCTCTACCTGCTGCGTGAGGATAAGCAGTTCACCGAGTTGGAGGCTCGCGCGCTGGATGCGGCCCTGATTCTCCACGCCGACCATGGCAGCAATAACTCCACCTTTACCAACCATGTGGTTTCCTCCACCGGAACAGACACTTATTCGGCTATGGCCGCCTCTCTGTGCTCTCTGAAGGGGCCGCGTCACGGCGGCGCCAATATCAAGGTCATGCAGATGATGGCCGACCTGAAGGAACATGTCTCCGATGTAACCAGCGAGGAGCAAATCCGCAGCTACCTGACGGATGTACTGGATAAGAAGGTCTTCGACCATCTGGGGCTGATTTACGGCATGGGCCACGCTGTTTATTCTCTCTCCGACCCCCGCGCCGAGGTGCTGCGCACCTTCGTGGAGGATCTGGCCGCCGAAAAGGGGTACGATGAGGAGCTTGCCATGTACCGCACGGTGGAGCAGGTCAGCCGCCAGCTGCTCTCCGGCCGCACCAGCCGCCCTGTGGCTGCGAATGTTGACTTTTACAGCGGCTTTCTGTACAGTATGCTGTGTCTGCCTGCCGAGTTGTATACGCCTCTGTTTGCCATTGCCCGTATGGCGGGCTGGAGCGCGCACCGCATGGAGGAGCTGGGTGAAAATAACAAGATCATCCGTCCTGCCTGCAAGTGCATTGAAAAGCGCCGTCCCTATATCCCCATGAGCCAGCGCTAAGCCTTTGTCTCTCCTTTTGTCGTCGTCGGATTTTCCGGCGGCGACAAATTTATTTCTGATTTTTTCATTTTACTCTTGACATTTTCTGTCATCATGCTATAATAAGCAAGTCTTCGGTTAAAGGGCTCATTTGCGAGTGTGCTGGAATAGGCAGACAGGCAAGCTTGAGGTGCTTGTGTTCGA
>ERZ772867.930-NODE-930-length-37189-cov-29.969785_pt1 | contig 37189 bp, 19 predicted proteins | sample MGYA00511341_ERZ772867 | MGnify/ENA primary metagenome ERZ772867 (study PRJEB29015, sample SAMEA2737707) | human gut metagenome | biome: human gut; feature: human-associated habitat; material: faeces | place: China | collected 2012 ... | reverse complement strand
TGTGGCAGTATGTCGTTGTCCGCTCCACTAAGCCCCGGAACTATTATAAGTATGTAAATGGGGAGAGTATCAAATATACGGTTACTCCAACGCTGGGTATGACCCAGAAGAATCAACCCCAAATCAAATATACGCTGGACTTTGATGTGACACCTCATCAGCTGCGGCACACTTACATCACCAATCTTCTCTATGCGGGCGTTGATCCAAAGACAGTACAATACCTTGCCGGACACGAAAATAGCAAAACAACTATGGACATCTATGCAAAAGTGAAGTATAATAAACCAGAGGAGTTGTTTGGGGTAGTAAATGGTGCGTTTCATCAGGCTATCGCTGAATGAAAAAAGGCCGTTTTTTATGGTCCGCACACCGGATAACTGAGAAGCAGAAAGCCGGAAAAGCCCGGAATATCAAGGAAAAACAGCTCAAAAACTCGCGCAGTACGGTCTGAAGGCCGCCCGTCGCGCACCTCAGTTCAGCAAGCGCTGATCGAGTACGTTTTTACAACTCAAACGCTCAGAAAGCCCCGGAAAACTTCGTTTTTCCGGGGCTTTCTTATAACTTTTTTCTTTGATCGGCTTTGCTTTTTCACGAATTTCGGCCAAGTAAGCCATGTTTCGCTCCTTTCAGGGAGACGAAACCCGGTTGAACCGCAGAGCAGGTACTCATCTCCGATGAAGCTTCGCTGATTGCCGCCCCGTTCTGGCCTCTGTCTCTTTGTGCGCGCTTTGGCCAGCGCCGCAGAGCAGCGCGCAAGTACCTCTCCCGGTTTGGCCGTGATCAGATCCCCTGCAGGAAATACCGTCTTACTCCCCGCCGGCGTCCGTAGTCGGCGCGGACAACGGAAATGTTACGGCCAATACGCTGCCGCTGCCGGTGCTTTCCTCCACCCAAACGCGGCCGCCGTGAAGCCGTGCGATCTCCCACACCAGCGGAAGGCCAAGCCCCGCTCCGCCAAGCTCGCGGCTGAGGGACTTGTCCACGCGGAAAAAGGGCTGGAAGATACTCTGCCAGAACTCCTGTGGGATGCCGCGGCCGGTATCCGCTACATGGATGACCACCTGCCCGTCCTGCTGCTGCACATCCACCTTCACCGTACCGCCGGGATGGTTGTATTTGACGGCATTCTCCACCAGATTGAAGAACATACGGCAAAGCAGCATATCGCTGCCCACAACGGTAACATCCTCCCCCTCACGCAAGAGGGAGATCCCATTGCGTTCGGCCAGCGGGGCAAGGTCGGCAAAGACCTCATCGATCATGGGCGAGAGCAGAATGACATCATCGCGCGGAACGGACTGAAGATCGCTCATGTCCAGCAGCGCATGCGTGAGCCGGCTGAGCCGCTGGACTTCGTCCTGCAGGGAGGCGAGGAACGCCGCGCTTTCCGGCGGAATATCCGGATGCTCATCGGGGAAAAGCTCCAGTTGTGTTTGCAGCAGCGTCAAAGGCGTGCGCAGTTCATGGGCGGCGTTGCCGACGAACTGCCGCTGAGCGTCAAAGCCGCGGCTCAGGCGCTCCAGCATTTCGTTGAGAGCGTGGGTGAGGGAGCGAAGCTCCGGCAGCGTCTCCTCGTCAAGCCGGATCTCGGAAAGGTTGCTTGTCTCCACCTGTTCGGTCTGCTGCGCAAAGCGGCGCAGCGGACGCAGCGCACGACCGCTGACGAAATAGGCCAACATACCGCCGAGGAGCGCGATCGCCGCTGTGATGTACCAGTTTGTTGTGCGGAAACGCGCCTGCGCCCCGCTGACAACGATCGTCAAGCCTTCACCGGGCGGGATAAGCTGCGGGTCAAAGCCGGCCGTCTCCCCGTCCCCAAGGCCAATGGAGTCATAGTCTTGAAGCGAATCCGCAATGGAGTCCATATAATATACGCCGGATGAGCAGAGCAGCAGATTCATGGAAACGCAGGTAACGCCGATAAGCAGGACGGTCATCAGCGTAATGCGCCATTGGAGAGACAGCGCCTTCATTCTTCCGACCCTCCCAGCAGATACCCTTCTCCGATGCGGTTATGAATAGGATCATAGCCCATCGCAGCGCGCAGCTTTTTCCGCAGCGCGGAGATGTGGACGCGGATAGAGTTGCTGAAACCGTCCACGCTATTGTCCCAAACATGGTCGATCAGTTCCTCCTGACTGACCGGGCGGCCCTGATTGAGCAGCAAATACTCTAAAATACCGCTCTCTTTTTTGGTGAGGGAGACAGTCTGTCCGTTCACCGCGGCGATGCGGCTTCTTGTGTCGAAGCGCAGCGTACCGAAGGAGAGACACACATCCGGCTGAATGAACTGCCGCTGGGTCAAGCTGCGGATCCGCGCCTCCAGCTCGGCCAGTGCAAAGGGCTTTGAGAGATAGTCGTTGGCGCCTGCGTCGAGGCCGTCCACCTTATCGGCGGTGCCGCTGCGGGCGGAGAGGATCAGCACCCGCGTTTCGCGGTCGGTCTGCCGCAGTGTGCGCAGCACGCTCATGCCGTCCAGCTTGGGCAGGTTAAGATCCAGCAGCACCAGATCGTAGCGCTCCACCTCCAAAAGCTGCAATGCCCGCTCGCCGTCGTAGGCGAGATCTACGCTGTAACCTGACCGGCGCAGCCGGCGCGCAACGGCATCGCACAGCGTGCGTTCATCTTCAATGAGCAAAAGACGCATGGTATGCCCTCCCTTTCCCGTGTAAGTTATCCGTAGTATAGCACATTGCAATAAAGTCTTTGTTAATTTTCCGTTCTCAACATCCGCCCCATGGCCGAAAGCGTGTCACAGGCCCCGTCCCGCTTTCGGGGCCGGGTACCGGCGGCAGCAGTCTCGTCCAAATTCAGTTCCTTTTATTATACCACAGATTTTCTCATTCTGCCGGCAATGATCGCGCTGCGTATCATATTTTGCCTGCCGGCGCGTTTTACGCGCTGTTTCACAGAGTGTCCCTGTTCCGGATAACGTCGGGCAGGAACAACTGCGCCTGCGCCAAGACCCGCAAAATGGACGCAGACGCGGCAAAAACGCCAAATTTGGAACGCCAATTGCCGGAATAGCTTGACTTTATACGGATGGTGTGTTAGAATTTTTCCGGTTTTTAAAGTGACTGTCTGCGGATAGTCCGCTGGGAAATCCATTAGAATTTAACAGATCGGAGATACATGCTATTATGGAAAGAATCAAGACCCTCGAGACTCGTAGCCTGTGCGACAGCGCCAAGAACGGCGGCTGCGGTGAGTGCCAGACTTCCTGCCAGTCCGCCTGCAAGACCAGCTGCGGCGTGGCAAACCAGAAGTGCGAGAACACCAACAAGTAATCGATCGCAATTTTCAAAAAGCTGCCGCCTGTCCAGGCGGCACTTTTTCTGTACGAGGAGAACGGAAGAATGGTACATCAGTATCAACTGAACGGCTACAACATCGTGCTGGACACCTGCTCCGGTGCCATTCATGCAGTGGATGAGGTAGCCTATGACATCATTGCACTTTACCCCGATCACACGGCGGATGAGATCGTATCGGCGATGATGGAGAAATACGGTGAGCGCGAGGATGTCACGGAGCAGGAGCTGCGGGACTGCATTGCCGATGTAGAGGCGCTGAAGCGCGCCGGGAAGCTCTATACCCCCGACACCTTCGCTGACATGGCCGGTACGTTCAAGGAGCGCTCCGGCGATGTGGTGAAGGCGCTGTGCCTGCATGTGGCGCACACCTGCAACCTGAACTGCTCCTACTGCTTTGCCAGTCAGGGCAAATACCACGGAGACCGTGCGCTGATGAGCTTTGAGGTCGGCAAGCAGGCGCTGGACTTCCTGATGGATCACTCCGGCAGCCGCACCAATCTGGAAGTGGACTTTTTCGGCGGCGAGCCGCTGATGAACTGGGACGTGGTGAAGCAGCTGGTGGAGTATGCCCGCAGCGTGGAAAAGGAGCGGGGCAAAAATTTCCGCTTTACGCTGACCACCAACGGGATGCTCATCGACGATGACGTGATCGACTTCGCCAACCGTGAAATGAGCAATGTGGTGCTGTCGCTTGATGGCCGCAAGGAGATCCACGACCGGCTGCGGGTGGACTATGCAGGCAACGGCAGCTATGAGCGCATCGTGCCCAAGTTTCAGAAGCTGGTAGCGGCCAGAGGCAACAAGAACTATTACATGCGCGGCACCTTTACCCATGCCAATCCGGACTTTACGAAGGACCTGTTCCACATGGCGGATCTGGGCTTTACCGAGCTGAGTATGGAGCCGGTGGTGTGCGCGCCGGAGGACCCCGCCGCGCTGACGGCGGAGGATCTGGAGATCGTGAAGGATCAGTACGAGCTGCTGGCCAAGGATATGCTGCGTCGGGAAAAGGAAGGCAAGCCCATCACCTTCTACCACTATATGCTGGATCTGACGGGCGGCCCCTGCATTTATAAGCGGATCTCCGGCTGCGGCTCCGGCACGGAGTATATGGCCGTAACGCCGTGGGGCGACCTGTATCCCTGCCATCAGTTCGTGGGTGAGGAAGCCTACAAGCTGGGCGACATCTGGAACGGCGTGACCAATACGGCCCTGCGGGAGGAATTCCGCTCCTGCAATGCCTACGCCCGGCCTGAGTGCAATGACTGCTGGGCGAGATTCTACTGCTCCGGCGGCTGTGCGGCCAACGCCTTCCACGCTACGGGCTCGATCCGCGGCGTCTACGAGGCAGGCTGCGAATTGTTCCGTAAGCGTATGGAATGTGCCATCATGATGAAGGTGGCGGAGGATTCCGCCAAGGCCAACAGCTGATGGAAACGCCCATTGCTGATTTTGTCCGGCGGTATGCGGATTCCGGGATGGTCCGTGCGCATGTGCCCGGTCACAAAGGGAAACCCTTTCTGGGCTGTGAGGCACTGGATATCACCGAGATTCAGGGTGCAGACAGCCTGTATGAAGCGGACGGCATCATCCGGTGCAGTGAGTCCTGTGCGGGAGAGCTGTTCGGCTCCGGGCGGACGGTGTACTCCACGGAGGGATCCAGCCAGTGTATCCGGGCGATGCTGTATCTGGCCCTGATCTGCGGAAACGGATCCCGGACGATCGTGGCCGCCCGGAACGTACACCGCGCGTTCCTGTACGCGGCGGCCCTGTTGGATTTTGAGATCGTCTGGCTGTGGCCGGAACGAAGTACCTCTCTCTGCAGCTGTCCTGTATCGCCGGACACATTGGAGCGGACGCTGGCGGAGCTGCCTGCGCCGCCTGCGGCGGTCTATCTCACCAGTCCGGACTATCTGGGCGGCATGGCGGACATTTCCGCTCTGGCGGAGGTGTGCCGGAAGCACAGCACACTGCTGGCGGTGGATAACGCCCACGGCGCCTATCTGCGGTTTCTGGAGCCATCCCGCCACCCGCTGGATCTGGGTGCAGCTCTGTGCTGCGATTCGGCGCACAAGACGCTGCCGGTGCTGACCGGCGGCGCGTACCTTCATATCAGCCGTGCAGCGCCGGCGTCTCTGCGGGAGAACGCAAAAACGGCAATGGCCATGTTTGGCTCTACCAGCCCGTCCTATCTGACTCTGGCGTCGCTGGATCTGTGCAACCGCTATCTGTCGGATGGGTACCGGGAACGCCTGCGGGAGATGTGCGTGTGTCTGGACGAAGCGCGGAAGGCGCTGACAGCTGCCGGATGGCAGATAGAGCCGTCGGACCCGCTGCGCCTGACTATCAAGGCGCCATCCGGTATGACCGGCGGACAGCTGGCAGACCGTCTGCGGGAGAACGGCGTGGAATGTGAATACGCCGATCTGGACTTTCTGGTGCTGATGCTGACGCCGGAGAATCGTGCCGCGGATATTGAACGGATCCTCCATGCTTTCGGAACAAACGATGCCGTTTATGTGCCGCAGCCGACGCTTCCGCCGGCCCGTGGGGAGCGGGTATGTTCCGTGCGGGAGGCACTGCTTGCCCCGCGGGAGACCATACCGGCGGCGCAGTCGCTGGGACGGGTCTGCGGTGCGCCTACCGTTGGATGTCCGCCTGCGATCCCCATTGCGGTGTCCGGTGAGCGAATTGGCCGGGAGGCTCTGGCACTATTCCGCCGGTATGGCGTGGAGCAGGTGGAGGTCCTGTGCTGAAAACGTTTTTTGAAAGAAATCAAGACCGCAAATCTGAACACAGACAAACCGCAGACCCGGCAATTCTGTCGGATCTGCGGTTTTCCTTGATAGCGGGCCGCGCAGTAAAGAGGACGCCGACTTTTTGCAGCCTTACCCTCTTGAGCTTTCACGAACCTCGTCGTATTTTGCATTGTTCAGGGCTGCTATGTATGCATCGTAGGCATCTTCCAGCGTGAGATACTCCGTGCCGGCATCCAAAACCTTCTTATACTGGTCAGTGTACTGATTCACGAAGAGACTTTTTGAGATCGCAACATAACCGGCTCCTTTTTTATCTGTTCGCTGACCCGTCGTGGTTTCGGAAACATAGTATTTTCCGTCACCGGTTTGAATGAGTACAGGGATCTTCTTTCCGGCGCCGACCTTGTCTGTGTTGAAGGAAGTCCAGAAAAGGTAACGCTTTGCATTCTGCCCCTCGCGCCCATCTCCCAAAAAGGCCCAGGTGCAGTCTCCCTGCTGCAGAAGGCTGTTATTCATCTTTGCAAGCTCAGCTTCAATGCCCGGGATATAGGCCGAGTTCGGGCAGCGGGAGTCCAGTTCAAAGTTCTTATTTTCGGCAAGCATGCCCGTTTTCCAAAAATCGGTCGCATATAGCAGCGGTGAGAAATAATCCCTTATACTGGTATCAAATGGGTAATCCGGCTTGGACGGCGCTGCCGTGCCGCTCCATGTGAGCACCACGCCGCAGCTCTCATCATAAGAAACGACACAGCTTCCTCCCGGCGTGGCCACGCCTATCCAGTTGTCCGTATCGCCCTGCCCTCTGGAGTGAACGATGCCGCCGATGTTTACAGGGTCTACCGACTGCCAGTCGGCCTTTTTTTGCTTCAACTTGACTGTGACCGCAGCATCGGTGTCTCCCAGCATAGCCTCTGTGGAGACCTGCGCATACGCGGCGCGCACATTGGCGAGGTCTGTCACTTCCCGGCTCTTTTCCAGTTGAGAGGAAAACATCGGGATCGCGATGGCGACCAGTACGGAAATAATCGCGATCACGATCAATAGCTCCATCAAGGTAAATCCCTTGTCATTTTGCTTCATAGTACTCTTTGCCTTTCCCCAACGCATCTTACGGCATCCGATGCCGGCAAGGCGGGACGCCATGCCGGAGCAGCAGCCTGCGCTTTTATTCCGCGCACAGCTCCTTCTTTTTCTCCGGCTTTTCCCGCAAATGCGCCGCCGTTCCGTTTTATAAATCTATAAACAACGATCCGTCCCGCCATTATAGTCGCTTTATCCGCAAATTTCAACGCATTTTCGAAATAGCTCGAACCCTTTTTCGCCGAATCGGAGAAATTCCGCGGCGATGGCCACAGCAATATCGCGTAAATGGCACACTGAATATTGCTATTTGCCGGAATCAATGTATAATAACTTATGCAAATGATCGAAGGCGGAAATTGAGGGAATCGTACGGATGAAACACACCAAAACACTTATTTTACTTATTCTGTCCGTTCTGCTTGTGACCGGAGCGCTCTGCGGCTGCGCGGCGCAGACACCAAAGCAGCCGGATGCATCGTCGCTGCCGCAGATCACCATCGGCAGCGACACCTATCCGCCCTTCGTCTATCTGGACAATAACGGCGATCCAACCGGTATCGATGTGGAGATCGCATCCGAGGCGTTCCGGCGGATGGGCTATCAGGCGGTGTTTACGACCATCGACTGGGAGCAGAAAAAAACGCTGCTGGATAGCGGGGAGATCGACTGCATTTGGGGCTGCTTCTCCATGGACGGGCGTGAGCAGGATTACCAATGGGCCGGCCCCTACATGGTCAGCCGGCAGGTCATCGCCGTCAATGCAGCAAGCGACATTTACGCCATGAGCGACTTGAATGGCAAGACCATTGCCGTACAATCCACCGGCAAGCCGGAGGAGATCTTTTTGGAAAGCGGAGAGCCGGATATCCCTCAATTTGAGGATATTATCAGTCTGGAAGATCGGGGCATACAGTATGCGACGCTGGACTGCGGCTATGTGGATGCCATTGCCGCCCACGAAACAACCATTTTGCAGTATATGGCGGATTACGGCGCGGACTTCCGTATTCTGGAGGAGCCGCTGCTGATCACCGGAATCGGCGCGGCCTTTTCCGTCAACGATGACCGCGGTCTTGCGCAGGAGCTGACGGACACCTTTGCGCAGATGCGTCAGGATGGGACCATGCAGGAGATCGTCGGCAGATATCTGGAGCATCCCGAGACCTATCTGGAGGTGGAATGCCTTGAACAGTAATCATTTGCAGACTATTTTCGGCAAAAAATTCTGGCTCGTCTGCATTGCTGTGGGGATTTCCCTCTTTGGAGTCGTTTTCGCGCTTTCCAGGCGGGCGGATATTCAGAATTGCGAGCAGCGGCTGACGGGAGTGATGGAATTTATCAAGGCGCAGTCCGCCGACTATACGAAGTACAACGATACCGCCGTTGCAAAAAGCCTTGTGCGCGAGGCCGCCGCCGTCCACGCGCTGGAGGGGCTCTCCCTCGGCTGCGATGAGGCGGCGCTGTTGGAATACGCCAGGACACTGTGGCTTACAGGCGTTTCTGTACTGAACGCGCAGGGCGAACTGGTATGCGAGTACACGGAGAATGGCACCGGCTATGCGCAGCTTCAGTCCGGCATCAAAATGGAACCGATCCTCAGCGTCATCGACTACCCGCAGAAGACCTATGTCAAGCGCGTGGAGCTGGGCGGAGGCAATTTTGTCAATGTCGCTGTCCACAGCTGCGCTGACGGCACGGGTGTGGTGCTGGCCTATCGCTATATCCCGGCAGAGTTTTCACAAAAGTCCGTTTTGTCCATCCAGACCCTGTTAGATGGCTATGAGATCAGCTCCACGGGGACTCTTCTGGTGGCGGAGGATAACCGGGTAGCAGCCTCCAACGATCCCACTTTGATCGGCATGAACATCTTCGAAAGCGAACGGCTCATGTCGATCCGGAGAAGCGGCCATGCGGATAAACTGATCCGCGTATACGCGCCGAAGGGCATCGAACAATGCTATGGGATATATAGCCATGGACGGGACTATTACCTCTATGCCTATGTTCCCGCCCGTCAGGTCTATACCCTCACCGTGATGAATCTGGTGATCACGCTGGTCATGTATATTCTGATCCTGGCGCTTGTGCAGGTCTTCCGCTGGAACTCCGCAAAGGATTTCTTTATGCAGCAGGAGCACTCCGAGCAAGAATACAGGAAGTCACTCGAGCAGAAAAACGTCGCGCTCCAGCTTGCCGTTCAGCGTGAAACCAAGGCCAATCTTGCCAAGCGGGAGTTCCTGTTTAATATGTCCCACGATATCCGAACGCCCATGAATGCCATCATCGGCTTCACCGCGCTGGCGCAGACGCACATCGACGACCGCGGTCAGGTAGAGGACTATCTGAAAAAGATATCCGTTTCCAGCCAGCATCTTCTGTCCCTTATCAACGATGTGCTGGATATGAGCCGCATTGAGAGCGGAAAGGTCACGCTGGAAGCAAAGCCGGTGCATCTGCCGGAGCTGGTGCATGAGCTCAGGGATATCGTACAGGCCGTTGTTTCCGAAAAGGATCTCTCCCTTACCCTCGATACCGTTGGCGTGGAAAACGAGGATGTCATTGCCGATCCGCTGCGGCTTGAACAGATCCTGATCAATGTTCTGGCAAACGCCGTGAAGTTCACGCCGGACGGCGGGCAGATCAGCCTGTGGATCGTGCAGAAGGATACGGCTCCGGCGGGCTATGCCGATTTCGAATTCCACATCAAGGATAACGGCATCGGCATGAGCGAGGAGTTCCAAAAGCACATTTTTGAGCAGTTTGCCAGAGAAAGGACCTCCACCGTCAGTAAGATACAGGGCACGGGGCTCGGCATGGCCATCACGAAAAGTCTGGTGGATATGATGGGCGGCAGGATCACGGTGAAAAGCGAACAGGGAAAGGGCTCGGAATTTACCATTTCTCTGCGCTTCCCCATCGGCGAGGCGAAAACAGAACAGACGCCGCCCGCCGCAAAAGCCTCCGCTTCTGCCGGGAAGAAGCTTCTGGTGGTCGAGGATAATGAGCTGAATCTGGAGATCGCGTCAACGCTTCTTAAAGAAGCGGGCTTTGAGGTAGATACTGCGGAAAACGGAAAGATTGCCGTTGAAAAGGTCGAGGCGGCCTCTGCCGACCGGTATGATCTGATCCTGATGGATATTCAGATGCCGGAGATGGATGGCTATGAAGCGACCCGCCGGATCCGTGCGCTTCCGGATACAAAAAAGGCAGCGCTCCCCATTGTGGCCATGACTGCCAATGCGTTCGAGGATGATCGGAAAAACGCATTGCGTGCCGGCATGAACGGCCATATTGCCAAACCGCTGGATATTCAAAAGCTGTTTCAGGTATTGTCGGAGCTGTTGAAATAAGCCATGATCGATATGGTCGGCAAGTCATGCTATGCCAGCATGGGCAAAAAGGATAGGTGAACGAATGAAGATCATATATGAACTTTCCTGGCTGTGGGAAACGCTGGGCATCGCATTGATAGCGGCGGCTGTTTGTGTGGTCGGTGCTATGCTGATATGCCGGGCAAAAAAGAAAACGCTCAGCAAAAGGAGCGCAGTCGTTATCGGAATTGCCGCCTTTATCATTGCCATCGTAGCAGTTATCGAGATCGCACGGATTCCGATGCCGCTTTGACGAAATGGGAGGCGTTGATATGGGCTATGCCGGCAGGGCGGGGTATTTTACCCCGCCCTGCCGGCATGTTATCCGATTTTCCCCGCGGGAGGGAATGGGTTATTCCTCTTCCTTCCGTCTGGCGCGGGTGGTGAGCATCACCAGAGCACTGCCGCTGACCAGCAGCGCCGCGGCCATGCCGCCCATGGGGAAGCCGTCGCCGGTAGCGGCGCTGGTCACGCCGGCCTTACCGCCGGAGGTAACGGCCCGGGCGCTGTCCCGTCGGAAGGAGACGGAGGCGCTGCCGTCGTCGGAGACGATGGTGATGGTGCGCTCGCCGAAGGCCAGCGTGCGCAGGAACTGTGCGCGGAACGTGACGATCAGCCTGCCGCCGTCGGGATCAGCCGTCACCTCGTAGTTGGCGGGATCCACCGTCACGCCGTCGATCTGCACGGTGAAGTCGTCATACTCCTGGCGGAAGGTAACGTCCAGCGTCTTGTCGCCGGGTCTCCATACCCTCACATCGCCCACGATGCGCAGACCGATGGCGGGCAGGATGGTATCCCCACGGGTGATCTCTCTGCCGGCAGCGGCGTCCAGATAATACTTGCCGCAGCCGGAGCAGTACCAGTATTCGATGTTGCCGTCGGCGGTGGAGGTGGCGTTGACCTTGTCCACGCGGCGCAGCAGGCCGCCGTGGTTCCCGGGTGCCGGATCGCCGAAGCTTTCGCCGCAATATCTGCACACCGCAGGAGCCTTGCAGGAGGCGGGAGTGCCCACAGTGTGGCCGTTGTTGACCGTGATCTGCACCTGGGTGCTGTTGCCGGCCCGATCGGTGGCCACAATGGTGTGGAGCTGGCTGTCCGCCTCAATGATATAGGTACTCCCCGCGGCGCGGCCGGGGGCGCTGACAGCCGCCGTGCCGTCCACGGTGACGGTATCCAGATACGCATCGGTGACGGTGAAGGTCACGCTGCCGCAGTAGACCGCGCCGTCGTCCACACCGGCAATGACCGGCGCGGCGGCATCCAGCACCACGCCGTCGGACCGCAGATAGGTGACGTTGCCCGCCGCATCGGTGATCCGTGCATAGGCGATGAGCCTGCTGTCGGGAGTGATGGCCACAGGCGCAGTGTAGGGCCGGAAGGTCATGCCGTCCAGCTGCGCCGCGGTATAGTCCTCCTCACTGAGCAGGTACTCGATGGCCGTCACACCGCTGGCCTCGTCCGCCGCCGTCAGCGTCACGGTCTGCCGGCTCTTGTAGAACAGGTCAAAGCTGATGGTATTCCAGAAGCTCTGCCACGCGTTGCGCTGGTCGATGCGGATCTCGCCGGTGGGATCGGTCTTGTCGATCTTGTAGGTGAGGGTGACGGGCTCGGAGATATAACCGTCCGCCGTGTTCTTCACATAGAAGGTCAGGCTGCCGGTGCCCGTCTCATCGGAGCGGGTCAGGCTGCCGCGCCAATCGCCGTTGGCGGTATTGGTGCCGGACACCTGCCAGCCGTCCGCCGCCGTCACCATGAAGTTCTGATTCGTCCACTGGCCGGTGCTGGCGGTATACTCCGCGCCGGTGGCGGTATACGCCTTGATGCTGGCGGTGATACCGGTGGGCTGGGTCAGGCTGTAATTGCCGGCTTTGCCGTTGGCGCTGTCGGCGATGGTGAACTCGGTGAAGCTGACGGGAATGTTGTCGCCCGCAGCCACCGTGTCGAAGGTAGGCGTGCCGCAGCGGAGCATCAGTGTCTCGCCGTCCGCCAGATTCACCAGCGTGGGCGTGCCCTCGATGGCGGCGGTGTTGAGCCCGTCATAGAGCTTGTCGCGGACGGTCAGACTGCCAATGCTCAGCGGACGCGCCGTGATGGCGGCGCTGCCGGAAATGGGCTGCGCGGCCAGGGTATAGTTGGCCGCGTCGCTGCCCGCCAGAGCGAAGCCCGTAAAGGTCACGGTCCTTCTGCCCACGTCGGGACTGTCCGCGTTGGCCTGCCCCATCACCACGGACAGGTCGTCGCCGCTGATCTTGCCCTCCATGGCCCGCTCGGGATAGTAGTACATGCACACGATGGCCGTGCTGCCGTCGTAGGTCTTGTCCTCCAGCGCGGGAGTGTGGAGCTGGATCTCCTTCGGAGTGATGGTAAAGGTCCCCGTCTTTTCAATGCGGTCGTAGTGCTCCGTCTCCGCCACGGTCAGCCGCACGTTGTAGGTACCGGCATCCTCGGGCGCTGCGGTGGTATAGGCGCCGGGGTCCGCGCCGTCGGGCTTGAACTCCCATGTCATGACGCCGTCGCTCTCCGTATTGGCGGAGGGCGTCACAGGCTCGCTGTCATAGATCTTGTCCATGGAGACGATGTCGGCGTCCACAGTGGATTTGCCCACGGCCAGCACCACGGTGGTGGAGGCCGGCGCCTGATTGTCGCCGCCGGAGACATAGGTCTCGCCCATGGGATCATAGGACACGGTCAGGGTGTAGCTGCCCGCCGTCAGCGCCGTCAGGAAGCTGTTGGTCAGGGTGATGGCCAGCTGGCCGTTGGCGGATGCGCCGATCCGATACTCCGTATCCCTTACCAGCGCTCTGCTGCCCATGGTGATGCTTCTCACCGTGCTGCCGTTGTCCTTCACACGGAATACGCAGTCGTCCGCGGAGGCTTCAGCGAAGCTGACGCGCTCCGTGATCTGCTCCGCGTCGGTGTAGACCACCATGCCGTCGGCATTGACCACGGTAACGTTGCCCTCCCGGTCGATGGCCTTCACATAGAGGAATCCCTTGCTGTTGGGAGCCACGGTAAAGCTGCCCCTGCCGTCGGTGTCCAGCGTCAGCGCCGTCCAGCCGTCGGCGGCTCCGGCGTCGGCTTTCTTGGTGAAAGCCGTGCCGCTCAGCAGGTACTCCGCCTTGTCCAGCCCCGCGCCCACATCGGCGGCGGTGACGCTGACCGTCTGTGTCTCCTTGAAGAACAGGCCGAAGGAAATACGGTTCAGGAAGTTCCTGAAGCTGCTGTTCCGGATGGTGATCTCCGCCGTGGGCGGCGTGTTGTCGTATGCGCCCACGATGCGCAGCAGGCTGTTGTTGAAGTCTGCCGTCACCTGAACGGTGTAGCCGGCGGCGTCGCTGCCGGTAAATCGCTGCTTTGTGGTCAGCGCACCCTGCTCCAGCTCCAGGCCGTCCTCGCCGGTGTAGCCCGGCAGCATGGTGACGCGGAGGGTGTAGGTCTGGCCGCTGCGCACCGTCCTTGTCAGGTCCGTCTCCTCCACGGCCACGCCCACATGGCTGGAAATGCGCATATCCACCAGACGGTAGAGGGTGAACGTCACGGTGGTCACGTTGCCCGCTTCGTCGGCGGCGGTGATGGTCACCGGCTTGCCATCGCCCTCGCTCAAGGGCAGCTCATACCGGCCGCCCGCGTCGGGGCGCACCTCTGCGGCTGTACCGCTGCCGTAGGACACGGTCACCCTTACCTCATTGGCGTCCGCCACGGTGTAGATCACGTTGTCCGTCACGTCCATGACCTGCCGTCCGTTCTCGGTCTTGAGCGCCGCGCCGTTCAGGAAGCCGATCACCGGCGCGGCAGTGTCCGTTTCGCTGACGTCGCCGCAGCCGCACTTCTTCTCATGGGTAGTGGCGTCCCATTCATAGCTGTGGTTGGAATGGGGTCTCACCGTGTAGCTCTGGCTCATCAGGCTGTTCACATAACCGTTTTCCAGATGCTCGATCCCAAAGTAGGCATAGCCGGTCTTCAGCATATCCTTCAGCAGCTGGTCGCCGCCGCACTCGAGACCGCCATACTCGCCGCCGGACAGCTCACCCTTCGCGCCGATACCAAATTCCACGTTGCTGCGGAACTTACCGGCAGAGGCCACCAGCTTGCCGCCGTCCCCGATCGTGACCGCATTTCGGAACTCAGGCTCGCCGCTCTGCGCAGTCACGGTGAGCACACCGCCGCTGAGCACTTCGGTCTGATTTTCAACGGTGACGCTGCCGGTCAGTCCGACCGTACCGGCTCGCATCGTTATACGGCGTATCGTGCCGCCGGTCACCTCCGCCGGAGTGCCGTCCCTGGTCTGGAGATGCCCCATGGCCGCGCCGCTGGCGGTCAGCTTAGCGCTGCCGTACAGCTCCACATCGCGCAGCACGGTGCCGTTGACGGTCAGGTCCGCCGTGTCCCTGACCTGCATGTTGCAGGATACCTCGCCGCCCGAAAGGAGCACCGCCGCGCTGCCGCCGGCTGTGAAGGCGGTATTGCCGGCCTTATGGCCGTTGAGGTCCAGCGTGAACTTGCCGCCGTTGATGCTTACATCCTCCGCCGCGTCCTGATACAGCCTGACGGTATACAGGGCGGCGTCCTGCACGCCGGCAGAGAGGGTCTTGACTGCGGCCAGCGCCTCGCTCAGTGTCTTGTACCAGTCAACGCTGGCGCCGCTGCTGACGGAGGCCGTGAAGCTCTCGCCGCAGGCGCAGGTGCCGTCGCCGCGGATGCTGTGGGTGTGACTGATGACCTTGACGTTGGTCAAATTGTCGGTTTTCCCCTGAATGAACTCGCTTATGTCGACCCTGTAATAGACGTAACCGCTCTTCAGCAGCTCGCTCAGCGTGCGGCCGGCGGCGATGCCAAGCTTTTTGTATGTACCGCCTGCCAGCTCGCCGACGGCCTCCTCCGCAAATTCCAGCACTCCGTTGAATTTGGCTGTGGAATTGGGAACGACCGTCATCCTGGCGCCGCCCCCGATGCGGACGCTCCCATCAAAGACGGGGGCCTCCCGCACGCTCAGCTCGCCGCCATCCGCATTGACCTGACCGGTGACTTTCGCGTTGAAATGGACACGGACCTCACCGCCCGTCATATCGATGGTTCCCACGGTGCCGCCGTTCATGATCAGCAGCGCGTTGGCGCTCTCCACCTTGAAGGCCGACGCGCTGGCGTCGGGATAGAATTGCACGTTGGCGCTGCCCTGCAGCGTGATCCTGCCCAGCCCCTCCGCAGCGCTGACGGTCAGCGATGCACTGCTGACGGTCACGTCAGATACCAGCTTGCCGTTCTGGATGCCGATATCGGTCGTGCCGCTGATGGCCAGGCCGCTGGGCACGGTGGCCGTCTTGCCGTTGAGATCCAGCGTAAACTTGCCGCCGGTGACGCGCACATCCTCCGTCACATCCCGATGCAGCCTGACGGTGTAGCGGCTGGCGTTCTGCGCGTCGGCAGAGAGGGCCTTGACCTCGGCCAGCGCCCCGTTGAGCGTGTCGTATCCGGTGACCTCGCCCGCCGCGTCGGTCAGGGTAGCCACGAACTGGTACTGGCAGGTGCCGCATTTTCCGTTCGCATCGATGTCGGGGTGGCCGCAGGGCTCCAGCGTCACGTTGAAGACCCGGGACTCCGCCCGATAGCCGTGGAACGTCAGCTGGAGCTGGTACTGGCCGGTTTTCAGCGTGGTATTGCTGCTTACCGTAACGGCGCCGTTCCCGTCGCTGCTGACCTTAGGCGCATCCGCTGTCGACCACCCATCGATGGCGCTGGCGCGGTAATAGAGCTTGGCGTCGAATACCCAGCTCATGGCGCTGTCATACGCCGCCGTTACCTTCAGGCTGGGAATAGTGGGCGAGGTCTCGTAGACGGTCAGTGTGCCGCTCGCCGGTGTCTGCTGGATGATGCGCAGGGGTGCATCCACCACCTCGACCTCATGCAGCCGCTTCTGGCCGGCCACGGACGTCGTATCCGCGTTGCTGTCATCCTGCCAGGCATCTGTGCCCAGCACCGACCGGTACGCTTTGCCCGCGCCCAGCAGATCCATCACGTTCTCATTCGGATCCATCAGGGTGATCATGCCGAAGTAGCCGCCGTTGAGCAGCAGCGTGCCGTCGTCATGCTGCACGATGCCGCCGCCGAATTTGCCGCTCTCGACGATGATCCTGCCGCCCTCTGCGGCATTGGGCACGCACGGCTGCCCCACCTTGATGGACGCGCTGTCCGTCAGGGTCACCTCGGCGGTCTGTGCCGCGAAGAAGTTGTTCTCAGCCACCGTCAGCTTCCTGCCGTTGAAGTCGATGGTAAAGGTGCCCGCCGCGATGGTGTAGTTCGCTTCCACCGCCGCATCCGCCAGCATCCTCACGGTGCTGCCGTCCAGACGCGCCGCCGCGTTGACGGCTTCCTCGAAGGTCCCATAGCTGGTAGTTCCACCTGCGGTGTCCGTCACCGCTGCCGCCGCCATCTCCGCGCCGCAGTTGTTGCACTTGCCGTTGGTAACGCCCGCTCTGTGGTCGCAGACGGTGACCTCCAGACTCTGCGCCGGAACGTCATTCCTGACATAGGTGCTGTTGAGGAACTTGTATCCATCGGTCACGTTGTCAAAGTCCCGATAGGCCTCGCTGCCCTTGATGGACACCGTGTCCGGTGTGAACGCCGCGCGGCTGGCAGCGGTGCCGCCAGCCGCCTTGAAGCTGGCGACTCCGCTGAGCTCGATGGTGAGCTCGCCCATGTCCGCATGGTTGACGCCGTAGCTTATGACCGTCCCACCGTCCAGCCGCTCGGGATTGCCGATAGCGGTCACGCGGCCCGTGCCGTTGACGAACAGATTCGCCTCGCTGGCGTCCATCATATTGATACCGGCGCTGAAGCCGTTGGTCTCATTGGCGGAGGACCCGTTTGTCAGCTGGCCGCCGTTGGCGTTCAGCACGCCGCCGCTGTTGACCGTCACCTCACTGCGGCTGGTCATCTGCAGGCCGACGCTGGCAAAGCTGTCGCCGCAGGGAGCCACGCCGCCGTTGGCGTTCACCGTGGCATTTTCAATGACCGCGTTATTGCCCAGATAGATACCGCCGCTGATGGGCTTGATGCCGGAGTTGAGATCCTGCACCGCCGTGCCGCCGGTGGCGTTCAGCACGCCGCCGTCGGAGACGCTCACGCTGTTGCCGGACACGCCGTAGCTCTGGAGGCCGCGGCCGCCGTTGGCGGTGACGGTGCCGTTCTTCACGGTCACGTCGCCGAAGATGCCGCAGCTGATGCCGGCGCTTCCGGCGCTGCCGCCGTCCGCGACCAGCTCCGCGCCGCCGTCCACATAGACAGCGCCCTTCACGCCGCAGCTGTTCTTGGCCTTTACGTTGCCGATGCCGCTGCCGTTGGCCGTCACCCTCGCGCCCTGCTCCACGCGCAGCGTATTGCCGCCCATGTAAATGGCCGCGCCGCTGGTGCCGTTGTCAGAGCTGGTACCGTTGTAGTTGACGGTCAGCTCGCCGCCCGTGTACGCATCATATGCATGCGCAACGGTCAAATTGCCTTCCGCACGCCAGCCCAGACCGTTGACAGTCAGCGTGGCGTCCTGCCCCAGCCCCACCGTCACATCGCCCTTGGACCACACGGCGCACTCGTTGGCGCCGCCGCCTGTGATGCTGCACTTGCCCACCACCTTCACGGTGGTTCCGGCCGGCAGGATCAGCGCATTGGAGCCCTCGGCCTCGATCTGCACCTTGTACAGATACAAATAGTTCTCGCCGGCGACCCATTGGTATCCGCCGTTGGCATCCAGGGAGACCTGGTCCTCTCCCGTGGTCAGGTCAAGGCAGACGACCTTCTTCACCGCGCCTGTCTGCGCCGCCGCGACGCTTTTGACGTCCCGGGTCACGGTGTAGGTGTCGCTGCCGCCCCGCTTCTGTTCCGTCCGTGTCTGGCCGGACGCGGCGGACAGGTTCTCCGCCATCGCCGCCCACGCCGTGGCGGGCAGCAGGGAAAATACCATCACCGCCGCCATCGCCACCGACAGGAGCCGTTTTTTCAAACTGCTGTTGTTCATCTCACTTCTCCTTCTTGCCCACTTGACTGCCTGCTTTTCACTTCTCTTTCTTGCTCATTTGGCTGCTTACGTCTCTCATCTGACCGATGCATCAGGTGCAAAATTTGTATCCGGCTGCCGGAAGGAATGATGATCGTCCAGATCGGTTAATTATCATTTTACCATGGGAATCGCGCAGAAGCAACATTTTTTAACGCATTATCTTCATAAACGGCAAAAACCACGATAGATGCACATTTTTTAATGGCATTTAGTGGCCCCCGCAAATCGCCCCTTGACATCCTCCGGCGCAGTCATGATAATATACATATTGCAGCTTTGCAGGATTTCTTTCGAAGACCGCGAGGAGGAACGGACCCCATGGAGAATTACAAATTTTCGACCTTACCCTATCAGCGCCCCGATCTGGAGGCCCGCCGCACCCAGTTGGCCCGGTGGCAGGACGCCGTGGAGCAGGCGGAGAGCTTCGATGCGCTGCGTGCGCTGCTCTTTGAGATGGACCGCGCCAACGGTGAGCTGTCCACCCAGTGCGCCATCGCCCACATCCGCCACACTCTGGACACCCGCGACGCCTTCTATGAAGCGGAGATCCACTACCTGCAGGACACCCTGCCCACCCTGGGCGCCGCCGAGGTGGCGCTGAGCGAGGCCATCGCCTCCAGCCCCTTCCGCCCCGACATCGAGCGGGAGTTCGGCAGGCAGTATTTCGTCGCCATTGACCTGCAGAAAAAGCAGTTCTGCGAGGCCAACGTCCCCCTGCGCCAGCAGGAGTCCCGCCTGACCAACGAGTATCAGAAGATCATGGCCGCCGCCGAGATCCCCTTCGACGGCAAGACCCTGAATCTCTACGGCGTGCAGAAGTACTTCGAGCACCCCGACCGCGCCGTCCGCGCCGCCTCGGTCAAGGCGTACTCCGCGTTCTACGAGGCCAACGAGCCCCGTCTGGAGGAGATCTGGGACGAGCTGATCCGCATCCGCAACCAGATGGGCAAAAACCTGGGCTATGAGAACTACATTCCCCTGGGCTACCTGGAGCAGGGCCGCACCGACTACGGCGAGAAGGAGGTGGCCTCCTTCCGTGAGCAGGTGCGCACCGTCCTCGTTCCGCTGTGTCAGAAGCTCTATGACGCGCAGGCCAAGCGTCTTGGCATCGACCATGTCATGTGGCACGATGAGAAAATGGTGTTCCCCGACGGCAACGCCGAGCCCGCCGGCGATGCAGGATTCATGGTCGAGACCGCCCGGAAGATGTACCACGAGATCAGCCCCGAGACCGGCGAGTTTATCGACTTCATGATCGACCACCAGCTGATGGACCTGGAGAACAAGCCCGGCAAGGCCTCCACCGGCTACATGACCAGCCTGCCCAGCCTGAAGGCCCCCTTCGTGTTCTCCTGCTTCAACCACACGATCTTCGACATGCAGGTCCTGACCCACGAGCTGGGCCACGCCTTCGCCGGCTACATGGCCATGCGCAGCCAGCCCATCTCGGACTATTACAGTGAGACCACCGACATCGCGGAGATCCACTCCATGTCCATGGAGCAGTTCGCCTACCCCTATGCCCAGTGGTTCTTCGGCGATCAGGCGGACAAGTTCCGCTTTGCCCATTTGCAGGAGGCGCTGACCTTTGTGCCCTTCGGCGTGGCTGTGGACGAGTTCCAGCACATCTGCTACGCCGATCCCCAGCTGACGCCCAAGGAGCGGACGTACCAGTGGCGCCTGCTGGAGGAGAAGTACATGCCTTGGCGCAGGTACGACAATGACGCCTTCATGGAGCGCGGCGGCTACTGGTATCACAAGCTGCACATCTACCTCTACCCGTTCTATTACATCAACTATACGCTCACCACCATGGGCGCCATGGAGTTCAAGAAGAAGTACGCCGAGGATAAGGCGGCGGCCTGGCAGGACTATCTGAAGCTCTGCAAGACCGGCGGCAGCCGCAGCTATCTGGAAACCCTGCGTTATGCGAATCTGGCAAATCCCTTTGAGGCTGGTTCCGTTGCGCGTGCCTGCGGCTACGCCGAGGACATCCTCCTCCGCCAGCTCGCAGGACAGGAGAAATAAGCGCTGTATCAACTGCAAAAGCTCCCCCTGCCGGCATATGCCGGCAGGGGGAGCTTTTCATATGCTTCCGCCCAGCGGGGTCCTTATTCTTTCTTTCTGCGCTTGGACGCTGCGATCACCGCCGCACCGGCCGCCGCTGCGGCCGCCGCCACAACGATCCACACCACGGCGCCGTTCTGCGCCGCAGGCTCCTGCTCCTCCGCAGGCTCCTGCGCATCCGGCTCCGCCGGCGTGATGCCCGCGGCCAGGTCGGTCATGTCGTACAGTGCCGTCTGGCCGTTCAGCAGCCGCGCGTAGGCCGTCAGGGCGCACAGTGCCTGCTCCGTGGCGATATCGTCCGCCGCGCCGTCCCGCGTGTGGCAGAATCCGCCGTCCTTATAGTAGGCGCACAGCGCATCCAGCAGGCTCAGGCCGTACTTGATGAACCGGCTGTCCTTGGCAGGATCGATGCCCAGCGTGGTCAGCGCGATGATGACCTGGGCGCAGGACTCGCTGTTCACCGTGCCCCAGCTGCTGTAACCGCCGTCAGAGAGCTGCATGTCGGACAGGGTCTGCACGGCCTCGTCCACCGCCGCCTGTACCGCCGCGTCGTCGCGGTACGCCGCCAGCGCCTGCACCGCCATGGCGGTCATATCGGGATCGGCGCTGTCACCGGACAGAGCCCAGCCGCCATCGGACAGCTGCTTGTCCAGAATGTAAGCCACCAGTGCCTCGCGGGAGGTCTGGTTGGCGTCCTCCGCCGCGGCGGGCACCTCATACCCGGCACTGTCCAGCGCGATCAGCGCGAAGATGGCGCCGTTAAGGCCCTGATACGTCACTTTGTCCATGTCTGCCAGCTTGGCCAGCAGATCATAGCCGCCCACGTCCGCAGGGTCCTTGCCGATGGCCGTCAGCGCCAGGATCACGCGGGAGTACTCGGTGAACTTCTTATCGCTGAGCTCGCCGCCCGCGTCCTGCACCGCCTTCACCACGCTGTCGTAGTAGCTGTCGGGCACCGTCCTGCCGCTGCGGGCCAGCGCGATGACCAGCCACTCGCTGCCGAAGGTCAGGTCGTTCTCGCCTGCCTTGTCCAGCGCCGTCTCATACTGGGTGCGCCACGCGGTGTTCTCCTTGACGCCGGAGGTCTCCTGCTGCGCCTTCACCAGCGCGGCATACGTCTCCTCCGCCGCCACCAGCACCGCATAGTTGGTGACCAGCGCCTTCTCCTCTGCCGGCAGCCTGTTGTAGGCCGTCCGTGCCGCCGCGATGGCGCTGCCGCTGTCCAGCGTCACATCCCCGATGGCGTTGATGAGCTTGATGACATCCGCCGCCGTCAGACTCTGGTCCGCCATGGCGCCGGCGTCGGGATCCTGCTTCCAGTCGGTGGTGTAGTACCACAGGATGTCGTCGCCGTCGGCCAGCTTCTTCTGGGTCAGCGCCACATTGGGCAGCACACCGTTGACCTTGTACAGCCAGCCGGAGTTGTCGCCGTGGGTGAACTCGCCGTAGGTGACGCCTCCCTTGGTCATGGACCGGACGTAGCCGCTGGCCGCGCCGGACTGGGTGATGCCGCTGTCCCTCAGCGCCTCGATAAAGGCGTGGTACACGGTAGAGCCCTTCTTTACGGTGACGCTCTTACCGTCCATCCACATGCCCGCCGGCGTGCGGATAGACACGGTGACGGTGATATCCTCGTTCTCCTCGGGCGGGTTCACCGGCACATCCGGCTCACCGCTGCCGGTGGCGTGGCCCGGCTTCACCGCCGTCTTGCTGAAATTATAGATATTGTACGCCTTGCCGCCGTTGGCGCGGAACTGCGCCAACGCTACCAGGGCCCGGAAGCCCTGCTCCGTGGCCAGTGCGTTGTCCTCACCGGCGTACAGGAAGCCGTTGTTGGCGTCATTGGCATAGCGCAGCATGTCCTCCACCAGCGTGATGCCGCTGGCGCACAGCACCGTCTCGGGATCCACGCCCGCGGCAATGAAGCCGATGATGAGCATGGCGTCGCTGTTGGCGTTGCTGTAATAGCCCGCGCCGGCCACATGGTTCGCCGCGCCCCGCACCAGCTTATCCAGCAGCGTCTTGGCGCTGCTGCGATCGGTGTAGGCGCTCAGCGCCGCCATGGCCGCACCCGTGGTATCGGGATCGGCGTAATACGCGCCGCCGTAGCTGCTGCCCAGAATGCCGTTGGACTCCGCCGCCGCGATGGTGGCGATCAGCGTCTCGATCTGCTGGTCAGTGAGCTTCACGCCGCCCTGCATATTGGCCATCAGCACGTAGGGTGCCGCCCACACGGTGACGCCGCTCATATCCATGGCCTTCAGCAGCGCCCCGTTGTTCACGGCCTTGCTGCTGCCCTGGGGATACAGCTCCGCGCTGTCCACGCCCAGCGCCCGCAGCACCAGCTCGATGCGGCTTCTGGCGCCGGCGTCCGTCGTACCGGAGGCCTCGGCGATCAGCAGGTCCATGATGTTCTGGCGTGCCGCATCGCTGAGTCTGGCGGTCTTACCCGCCAGCTGGCCATAGGCCGCCATGTCCATGGCGCTCCAGCCGTCCTTGGTCTCGGTGAGGGTGGCTGCGATGGAATCCATCAGGGCGGTATCGTCCACGATCCACGGCAGGGATACGCCGAACAGCTCCATGAGCTTGTCGTTCACCTGCTGCCATGTGGTCAGCTTCATGCCCTCCACCGCGGCCTGCTCGCTGCTGCCGGCAAAGCTGTTGCCTGCGGCCTTCCACTGGCCGTCCGGCTTCATGCAGTTTCCGTAGACATTTTTGATCGTGATCTGGTTGTCTAGACCCGCCAGCGTACCGCCCAGCCGTCCGGCGAAGCCGCCGGTATAGCCGTAGGTGGGCGTACCCGTCACCGTCACCAGCCCGGCGCCCACGGCGTTCTCCGCCGCACTGATGCCTCCGGCGAAGCCGCCGGTGTAGTCCGTACCGGTAACACTGCCCAGGCTGTAACAATTCTTCACCGTGCCGTCGCTGATACCCGCAAAGCCGCCGGCGTAGGACTTGCCCCGCACCTCGCCTTCGGCATGGCTGTCGTAGATGCCGCCGCTGTTGTCGCCGGCAAAGCCGCCCACCATCACGCCATCCGGCGCGGTGACGCTGCCCTGCGCGGCACTCTTGGTGATGCTGCCGCTGTTCTCGCCCGCCAGGCCGCCCACCTTCTCCTTGCCGGAGACGCTGACCGCGGCGGTACACTTATCCACGGCGCTGGCCACGGAGAACATGGTCTCCTGATCGCTGCGGCCCTCGTTCAGGCCCACCAGACCGCCCACGGCGCGGCTGCCGCTGACCGTACCGGACACAGTGCAGCTGCCGGCAAGGCCGGCCTTGCTGCCCGCCATATCCTGACGGTCCAGTTCTGCCTGGGCCCAGCCCACCAGACCGCCCACGCGGCTGCCGCCGGTGACGTTCACATCGCTGAGATGCAGGTTCTTGATGACCGCGCCCAGCGTCACATTGAAGAATCCGGCGTTGTCGCCGCCCTTCACCGTCACATGGGACACGGTGTGGCCCTGGCCGTCAAACATGCCCGTAAAGGGCGCGGACGCGCTGCCGATGCCGGAGAACGTCACGCCCGACAGGTCCAGATCCCTGGCCAGCTTGTAGTTCTTCGCCAGCACTGCGGGGTCCTTGGACGCCGCCAGCGCCTGCAGCTCCGCCACGGTGGAGATGGTCTCCCACTGGATGGTGCTGCCGTCCAGCTCCGCCCACAGCGGACCCTGGAACTGGTTCTCGGTGGTGCCCTCGAACCACAGCACCTTGTCGCCGTCCTTCACCGACGCCGTGGAGGCGCTGACGTTGGACAGGGCGTCGTTGATGGTGAACATCCAGCCATCCGGCGCGTTGACTGCATGGCCGTTGATGGTGTGGATGAACCGTCCGAAGGTGGCGGTGGTGGAGTAGCTGTACGTCAGCTTGCCCTGCGCCTGAGCCGCGTCCATCACGTCCACCACGCGGGTGTTGCCCGTGCTCTCCACGGTGACATCCACCACGCTCTTGTGGTCGAAGTCGAAGGTGTACGTCTCCTTGTCATACGTCACCACGGCCACGTGTACGGTGATGTCCGCGGTTTTGGCCATCTCCGGCGCCTTCACCGTGGTGAGATAGGGCAGGCCGCCGTTCACCGCGTCGTCGCGGGTCCAGATGCCGCTGCCCAGCTCCCGCACGAAGTCCGCCAGCCGCATCTGCATGCCGGTTCGCGGCTCCGCGCCGTAACCGTGAGCGCCGGTGTTCTCGCTGTTGTAGTAGCAGTTCCACACGCCCTCAGACTGGTCGTACTGGAAGGCGCTGTCCGGCTTGTTGCCGCCGATGAAGCCGTTGCCCTCTGCGCCCGCTACCGTGACGATACCCGCAGCGTAGCAGCTCTCATAGGCGTTGCCCTGGAATACGGAGCGTCCCACGAAGCCGCCGGAATAGCCGCGGCCCGACACGTTCCCCAGTGCGAAGCAGTTGCGGATGGTGCCGCCGTAGCCCAGACCCACAAAGCCGCCGGCGTAATCGCTCTGGGTGCTGACGCTCATGGAGGTCCAGCACCGCTCGATGAGGCCGCCTTCCTCGTTGGCGCCCACGAAGCCCGCGTGGCCCGTGGAGGTAGCGGAGTTGGAGGTCAGCGTACCGCCCTCCACATAGCTGTCGCGGATGGTGCCGTAGTTCCGGCTGACCATGCCGCCCAGCACCGCGCCGGTGTCGGCGGTGATGTTGGTGTTCACCACGGCGCACTGCTCCATGAGGCCGTAGTTGTTGTGTACCAGCACCGCCGCGTTGTCGGAGAACAGCACGTTGGCGTTCTCCACTTTCAAATCGTAGATATAGCCGCCGGCCCCCACGTACCAGAACAGGCCGGAGTCATAGTTGCTCAATGTCAGGCCGCGGATGACGTATCCGTTGCCGTCCAGCACGCCGTTGAACCGGTTGGTGGTGTTGCCGATGGACTTGGTCTTGGTCTGATAGGCCGCCGACAGCTGGGAGAAGTCCAGATCGTTGGCCAGATAGTACTTCTTGCTCCACTCCACCTTCTGCTGGCTGTCGGAGCTGCTGTCTGCGGGATCGGAGGGCAGATCCTCCACGTTGGCCAGGTCGATCCACTGCTGGGCGGAGGTGATGGCGACCCACGTGTCGTCGTGGTCGTCCGGTACCTCCGGCGTGCCGCTGCCGTCATAGATGACCGCCTGGGACGGGCGGCTGTCCGTCAGGCCCATTGTCTCCAGGATGTCCGCGTCGGAGTGGGCGATGACCTGCGCGGCATAGCGCCGCCCGGCGGCGAAGGTGTTGCCCAGATCCGCCATGCCCGCATTTCCCGACACCTCCACGGGGGTCAGGGTGCGATAGCTGCCATCGTCCTCTACAATGGACAGCAGAATGGTGTAGATCTGCTCCGCCGTGAAATAGGGCTTCTTGTCCCAGCGCAGGACCGTACCCTCCCACTTCACATTGGTGACGGTGGACATGCGGTCATAGGGCATCTGATAGCCCGCCACATACTCGTCCACGTACTCCAGAGAGGGCTCGGTGTACGCGCCGTCCACCACTGCCGTCACCGTGGCGTAGTACACGCCCTCGCCCTGCTCCGCCAGCTCGGCGGCGCAGTCATAGTCGGTCTCAGTGCCGTTGGCGGTGAAGGCCGTGGCGCGGGCCAGCACCATCTGGGTGTAGTCCTCGCCCTCCACAAGCTCTGCGGTCTGCCGCCACAGGGTGATGACATACCCCTCCGCGCCGTCCACCGCGTCCCACGTCAGCTGGGAGGAGGCCAGCATGCCCACACCGTCCTCCACCTCCACGGCGGAGGAGCTGGTGAGATGCACCTGCTCCAGCCCGAACTCCACGTTCTGGGCCAGCACGGGCTCCTTGACCACCGGCGTCAGCTTCTGCCACTTCAGCACCGGCATGCCGCCGTTGCGGCCCGCCACATGCTCAAAGGCGTCGCTGATGGCCAGCTCCTGCAGCTGCTGGGCGGTCTGCGCCGCCGCGCCGCTGTTGCCGTCCGTGCCGCTGTCCAGATAGAAGCAGTTGCTGATTCTGCTGTTGGCGCCCGGGGCGATAGCGCCGGTATTGGTGCCGGTAACGGCGCCGCTGTTGTAGCAGTTGGCCACCGTGCCCACGAAGCCGCCGTAATAGCCGCGGATACCGCCGCCTGCATAGCTGCCGCCGGTGATGCTGCCGGTGTTGTAGCAGTCGCTGATGTTTACCTCACCGGTGTTGCCGCCGCTGATGCCGCCAGCCCGCTCCTTGCCGCTGATGTCGCCGGTGTTGTAGCAGGCGCTGATGGTGACCACGGTGCTGCCGCTGTGGTTCTTGCCCAGGATGCCGCCGCCGTTGGCGCCGCCGCTGACGGCCACTTCACTGCCGCACTCCGTGATGGTCACGGTGCTGCCCTTGGTGCGGGCCACAAGGCCCGCCGCATCGCCGCTGCTGCTGTCGGTGCCGGCGGCGATGCCCTGCACCACCACGCCGCGGATCTCCGCGTCCTTCACCACGCCGAACAGGCCCGCGTACCGGGCCTCCGCCTTCATGCGGGACACCGTATGCCCCTGGCCGTCAAAGCGGCCCGTGAACTCATGGGAATCTGCGCCGATGGGCGTCCACGCACCATCGCCCAGGTCGATGTCCTCCGTCAGAACGGCGTATAGCTTGGTGCTGCCGTTCCCTGCGTTCACCGTCCGGGCCAGCCACACCAGTTGCTCGCCGTTCTCGATCTCGTAGGGGCTGGCCTCCGTGCCGTCGCCCGCCTCCGGCGCCGTGACGGTCTGGCCGTCCCAGGCGGCGGAGGGCTCCAGCGTCACCGGCACCGTCACATCTCCGCTGACCTTCAGCGTCTGGCTGACCTTGGCGTAGCCCTTGGCCCGCACCGTGTAGGTGTAGGTGCCGTCGGGCAGCCGATAGCTGCCGTCCTGCTCCGCCGCCACGGTCTTGCCGTTCCACTGCACCGTCACCGCCGCGCCGGCGTCCTCGGGCGTCACGCTGAATCGGACGGTGCGCTTTTCCACCGGCGTCAGCGTGATGTCCTTCCGGGCCGCGCCGCTGACCTCGATGTTGCCGCTCTCATCGGCATAGCCGAAGGCGAACGCCGTGTAGCTGTATGTACCCTCCGGCAGGCGGAACGTCCACACGTTTCCGTTCTGCTTGCCCTTTGCGCCGTCGATGCGTACCTCCGCATCCTCCGGCGTCACGGTAAATGTCACCTCATACGTGGTGATCTGCCACGTCAGGATGGGATAGCCTCCGTTGATGCTCTTGGCGTCCTGCATGAACGCCTCGCCCAGCGCCGCAGCGCTGTCCAGCGTTTTCAGCTGCTGCTCCGTCACCTTCACAGCCTTGCTGTCGCCGACGCTCAGCGTGTCGGGGTAGTAGCAGTTGGCCACCACCGTCGAACTGTAGCTCACCTTGCCGAACACCGCGCCCGCGCCGCTGCCGGTAACGCTGCCCGCGGCATAGCAGTTCTTCACCGATGCGTAGGAGCTGTCCACATACGCGCTGATGCCGCCGGAGTACCAGCCGCCGCCGGTGATGGTGCCGGTGCTGTAGCAGTTCTCCACTGCCACCTGGCCGCTGATATTGGCCGCGATGCCCGCCGCGCGGTGGCCTTTGGAGGTCACATCCCCCACATTGCCGCAGTTCTTGATGAACTTTTCGTCGCTGCTGTACCCGCCGGCCACATAGCCCACGATGCCGCCCACATACTGGCCGCCCTTGACGGACGCCCTGTTCAGGCAGTTCTCCACGCCGCCCGTGGTGCCGTATAGCTGGCCCACGATGGCCGCGATGCCGTTTCTGCTGGAATTGCTGGTGACCTCCACGCGGCCCTCCACCGTCACATTCCGGACGGTGCCGCCGTTGACGGTGCCGAACAGGCCGTAGTCCATGGGCGTGCTGCCGGTGACGTACAGATTCCGGATGGTGTACCCCTGCCCGTCAAAGGTACCCTTGTACGCTTTGCCGGTGCCATTTCCGATGGGCGTCCACGCCTCATCGCCCAGATCGATGTCGTTGCACAGCACCGCGCTGAAGCCGGTGCCGTCGGACACACCGGCGTTCACCTGCTGGGCCAGCCACGCCAGCTCGCTGCCGCTGGTGATCTGGTACACGCCATCCACTGCGGCGGGCTCGCTGATGTCGCCCGCTCCCTCCCAGGCGGACTTGGCCGTCATGGGGATGGTCACGCTCCGCGTCCCGCTCTCGCTGACGCCCGTCAGGTCCACGGTACCGCTCTGCTTGCCGTAGTTGGCGCTGCGGAAGCTCCAGTCGTAGGCGTAGCCTGCGGGCAGGCGGAACGCCATGCCGTCGGAGCCTTCCTCCGCCGCCATGTCCCGCTCGCCGGTGCGCACGGTCAGCTTCCCGCCGTCCACATCGGTCTTGCCGTCCGCATAGGCGAACGTCACCGTGACCACCGGCTTCTCCGCCAGCACCACCGGCTCCTGTGCGTCGCCGCTGACGGTGACGCTGCCCTGCACCGCCGCGTAGCCGAAGGCGGAGACGCTGTAATAGTAGGTGCCCGCCGCCAGGGTATACGCCGTGCCGCTGTCCGCCGCGATCAGCGCCGTCCGCGCCTCATCGCCGTACAGCGAGAACTGTGCGTCCGCCGGCGTCAGCTGGAACACCACACGGTACACCCGCGTCCACACGGCGTACAGGTCGGTGTCCTCCGTAATGGTGATACTGCCCTTGTCGGCGTAGGCCACCGCGCCGTCCGGCGTCGTGGCCCAGCCCTCAAAGCGGTAGCCGTCCCGCTGGAACGTATTGGCCTGCAGCGTGCCGCTGCCGAACACGCCCTGCTGCACCGTGGTCTCCGTGCCGTCGTTGGCATGGAAGATCACCTGCGCCGGCAGCGAGGCCTTGAAATTGCTGAGCCACATGCAGTTGCTGCCGCTGCTGGCATAGCCGCGGTAATAGGAGATGGTGATGACGTCACCGGCGTTGGCCTGCACGGTGGCCGTGCCGCTGTCCGTCCCTTTGACGATCTCTGCCCCGCTGCTGCCGTAACTACTGTACGTATACAGCGTCTTGCTGCCGTTCTTCACCTCCATGCCGCTCTGGCTGGGGCCGCTGAGCCGGTAATCGAAGGACAGCTCCGCCGCCTTCAGCATCGTCACCGTCAGCGTCGAGCGTGTGTAGCTGGCCGTGCTGTTGCCAGACTTCAGCTCCTCGCCGTCCCTGACAAAGCCCCGCGTGGCCGCGTTGGCCACGGTGGCAATGCCCTCCCACTCGTTGAAAAAGCCCTCCAGCTCCGCGTCGGCGGCGCTGGCCAGCGTGGACACACCGTACCGTCCGGTGTCCTCACTGCTGCGGTAGACGTCCTCCGCCCACACGCCGGTAGGCAGCATGCTGGTGAGCATCAGCACCACCAGCAGCCACGATACCACTCGTTTCTTCATGTCTCTGTCTCCTTTTATCTGTAAATTTTCTGTCTTATAAGAGAAGGAGGCGGAAGGGGTCGGCAAACCCCTCCCGCCCTTATGGAAAGCGGACGGCTTGCGCCGTCCCGACTTGACTGCGGGCGGATGACGCCCCTCCCGCGAAAAAACCGGCCTCCCTGACGGGACAGCCGGCGCATTTGCCGCAAAAAAAAGCCGGTCCGTCCCTATCGGGATGGTCCGCGCCCACTTCTGCTCTCTGCCACAACGAAGAAGCGCCGCTGTGTACCTGTTCTCCGCCGTGCAATTCTCCTGCCCTAACGCCCCGAGGCTGCCGCCTCCCGTACATGACCTACCTTCTCAGGACATCCGTCCCAATGGCTGCTGTTCACCACACGGCGTCTCCGCCGCTTTGGTCACTTCCTTGCGTTTACAGTGCCGTCCGCAGAGGGTCTTACCCTTATTTCTTCAAAACTGCCGCCTGACCGTTTCCGGCCGTTACGGCGCGCAGCCACACGTCGTCACAGAACACGTTATCCACTTGTCGGTCCGGCGTCTCCCGAACCATTTATACTATATACGGTTTTCCGCCTCTTGTCAACGGCGGCGCTCGCCAAAAGCTGCCAAAACCCGCGAAAAAACAGGACAGGGACGCACCTGCCGTGCGTCCCTGCCCTGTTTTCAGGAAGGAAACTTTCCGCTGTTACCTCATAATATGTGCGCTCACTCCGCCAGGTACTTCAGTGCGACAGCGCTCATACCCGCCACGCCGGAGCGCATCACGTTCTCGTCGAACACGATCTTGCCGTTGTGCAGGGACACCATGTGCTCGCCGTGGCCCGCGTCGATCATCATGAACGCCGACGGCGTATTGGTGAGCTTGCCGAAGAAGCTGAAGTCCTCGCTGCCGGAGAAGGGGCGGTCGAGGTGGGTCACCTTGTCCGCGCCCAGCTCCTCCGTGACCGCCTGCTCCACCAGATCGATCATGGCGCCGTCGTTGTACTGGAGGGCGTAGCCCTCCTCCAGCTTCACCTCGATGTCGCAGCCGAAGGCGAACCCGATGCCCTTGCAGATCCGGTCGACCTCCTCGATGGCGGTATCCCGTGCCGTGTCGCTGAAGCTGCGCAGCACCGCCACCATCCGGGCCTCGCCGGCGGTGATGTTCACCGCGTCGCCGCCGGACATGGTGCCCACCGTCAGCACGGCGGAGTCCATGGGGTCGATGCGGCGGGACACCACCGTTTGCAGCGCGGTGATGAGATACCCCGCGCAGGCAATGGCGTCGTGGGCGGTGTGGGGTGCGGCGCCGTGGCCGCTCTTGCCGTGTACGGCGATGTGGAACAGATCCACCGCACTGGTGAAGTACCCCTTATAGAGCTGCATCCGACCCACCGTGTCATTCTCGGAGGGGCAGACGTGCTGGCCGAAGATGGCGTCCACGTGGGGGTTCTCCATGACGCCCGCCGCCACCAGCGCCCGTGCACCGCCGGGCATGGTATCCTCGCTGGGCTCAAAGATGAACTTCACCGTACCCGCAAAGGAGTCCCGCATATGGCACAGGGTCTTGGCCGTGCCCAGCAGCATGGTGGTGTGCAGGTCGTGACCGCAGGCGTGCATGACGCCCTCCGTCTGGCTGGCAAAGGGCACGCCGGACTCCTCGTGGACCGGCAGCGCGTCGATGTCGGCGCGGAGCGCCACGCACTTGCCGGGTCCCTTGCCGCCGTGGAGCAGACCCACCACTGCGGTGGGCAGAGGCTGCTGGATCTCGTCCATGCCCATCTTCTCCAGCTCACGCCGGATCAGGGCGCTGGTGCGCACCTCCTGCATCCCCACCTCCGGATGGGCGTGGATGTCCCGCCGGATGGCCACCAGCTCGTCGAAAATACGATCTACATACGTCTTGATCTCAGACATTTTCACTACCTCACTTCTGAATATCCGCTTAGCTTACAGCCAGCCGCTCATCACGCCGGCCACCAGCACGGAGGTGATGGATACGGTGACCATACCGGCCACCAGCATCTTGGGCATGATCTGGGCGTTGATGGCCGCCCGTTCCTCGGCGTTGGCGCCGGTGGACTCGGACACCTCGTTGGAGATGATGACGGTTCCCGGGAAGCCGAACAGGCAGGAGCTGCCGATGGCCATGGACATCTGCCAGCTGTAACCGAAGATCTTGCCCACCAGAATAGACACGACGGAGAAGGCGATGGTGCCGATGACTACGCACACCAGCAGAGGCACCACCATGCCGCCCACCATCTCAGGGGTGGCGGAGGCCAGATTGGTGAAGATGGACAGGGTGATGATGGGCATCACGATGCCGGTGGCGTGGGCCTTGCCCAGCGCGTCCTCATCCAGGAAGCCCAGCTCCTTGCACAGCACGCCGAAGATCAGGCACCACACCAGCTTGTTGATGGCGTCGTGGAACAGGCTGGACACCCACACGGACAGCAGCGCCACCAGAATGACCTTGGCGATGATGGCGTTGGGGGTGTTGTACTTGTCGGGCAGCGCGGGGATCAGCTTCTTGCGGCCCGCGGCGGCAGCCTGCACGGCGCCGGCGGCGGTGTCTACCTGCAGTTCACCGGCGTCGATCTGCGCCTTGATGCGCTTGGCCTCGCTCTTGAGGCACAGGGAGGCCACGGGGTAGCCCACGAAGCCCTGGGCGCACATGACCAGCGTGGCGAATACCGCCAGATCGGGGAGGTTTGCCTTGTTGGCCATATCCTGCATGGTCAGCGTGGCCACCACGCCGCCGGACAGAATGGGAGCGCCCACCAGCGCGAAGCCGCGGTCAACGATCAGCTGGCCCAGGAAGAATACCGCGGCGGAGATGGCGACGCAGGCCACGGCGGCAATGATGACGGTGCGCCACTGTGCGCCGAAGTCACGGAGCTTGATGGTGGTGCCCAGATGCACCAGCAGCATGGTCACCAGCAGGCCGGCCATGCTCAGCAGCGTGGAGTCGGCAAACATGGTGGTGGGGAAGATACCTGTCCAGAAGCCGGCCAGGAACACCACGGACGCCACCAGCAGCATGGATACAATGGCTTTTGTTTTGGCGGAGATCATGTCTCCGATAGTGAACACCACGAAGATGACCGCCGCAGCTAAGATCGCATTCATTTTGATTTTCTCCTTTTCCGTTTGTGATTTCCGTTTATCTCTAAACTCTGCCAATAAAGAAAGCGGCCCCGCCTGAACGACGAAGCCGCTTATCGACCCTTGTGAGGAGATCGAACCACGTATGTCATTTCAGCCGGTATCCATTCTGGTCGCCGTAATAATAGGCGCACCAAAAGTAGCCCCGATAGCAGGAGCTGTTACCGGCATAGTTATAGGAGGCGGCCTGGATCTTGCCCATGTCGCTGCGGACCATATCCTGCTGCATCATGTGACGGGTCATGGCTGTCTCCTTTCCGCCGGCACCGGACCGGCATCACTCATTGTGCTGATTTTAGAACTTTAAAACGCAAAAGTCAATTGGGCATAGTCACAGCATTCTCCCGCCATTTTTCGCCGTTTTTGTCGATACTGCACATAGACGCACCGTGAATGGTCACGTATAATAATACGAAAGCGCGGACACCGTCAGGGCGAGGCTCTGTGTGTCCGCGGGAAGTGCCGAAGGAGAAGCGTATGACCGTTCGCATCCAGACCAACTGTACCTGTTGTCTGCCCGCCTGCTGTGCGGGCCTGGTCTGCTGCGCCCATTTCCGTCATACGATCTCTGCCGAGTAACGCGGCTCCTGCCGCGGCCACACCGTATTCTTTGAGGACGGTGGGAGATGTGTGACATCTCCCGCCGTCCTTTTTTATTTTGGAGGGTTCAACATGAGCAATACCGCAGAAATTGCACGCGCCATGGCAACGACCATGGAAAATGCGGCCATACCTATGTACGGGAAAAAGCTGCGTCTGCCGGACCGCAGTGCCATCATCGCCCTGCTCAAGGAGCTGCGGCGGCTGTTCTTCCCCGCCTATTTTGGGGACCCGCAGCTGATGGCCCTTCCGGCAGAGAACTATGCCGCGCTGCTGCTGGAGCGCATCGAAACGGGGATGACGGCCCAGATCGCCCTGGCTCTGCCGGACGGCGAGATGGCTCAGGCCGCCCAGATCACCGAGTCCATCATGGCGGAGCTGCCCCGCATCCAGCAGATGCTGCTGACGGACATCGAGGCCACCTTCGACGGCGACCCCGCCGCCGCCAACAAGGAGGAGATCATCTTTGCCTATCCCGGCCTGTTCGCCATCTTCGTCTATCGCATCGCTCACGAGCTGTACCTGCGCCACGTGCCCATGATCCCGCGGATCATGTCGGAGTACGCCCACAGCCGCACCGGCATCGACATCCACCCCGGCGCTCAGATCGGTCCCTGGTTTTTCATCGACCACGGCACCGGCATCGTCATCGGCGAGACCTCTGTCATCGGCAGCCACGTTAAGCTGTACCAGGGCGTGACGCTGGGCGCGCTGTCGCCTCGGGCGGGCCACGCCAGCCTGCCGGGCAAGCGGCACCCCACCGTCTGCGACGACGTGACCATCTACTCCGGCGCGTCTATTCTGGGCGGTCAGACCGTCATCGGCGAGCACACCGTGGTGGGGGGCAACGCCTTCCTTACCAGCTCCGTGGCCGACAACACCCACGTGGTCATCCATGCGCCGGAGATGGTTTTCAAGAACGCCTGAAGGTATAACTATTCATTTTCCACGCTTTTTCTTGCATAAATAATTTCCATCAGGAAGTATTTTACTTCCTGATACGCCTCATCCGGAATTCATGAGGAAATCACCGGCGGACGCGGCCCTTTTGCGGGCGGTGCCCGCCGGTTTTCTGTCCATTTCGGCAAATCTGCTGCCGAATTTTTGTGTACTTCGCGGAGCGCCGGCGGACACACGTTTCTTGCCTTCGCCGCCGCATCTGTATTATAATGTGTACAGAAACATGTGAGGAGGCGCTTGTATGGAACGCATCAGTAAGGAAAACTACTATCTGGACATCGCCGAAACGGTACTGGAGCGGGCCACCTGTCTCCGGCGGGTGTACGGCGCCATTATCGTCAAGAACGACGAGATCATCTCCACGGGCTACAACGGCGCGCCGCGGGGCCGCCGGAACTGCGTGGACATGGGCTTCTGCACCCGCGAGGCCATGCAGGTACCCAGGGGTCAGCGGTACGAGCTGTGCCGCAGCGTCCATGCCGAGGCCAATGCCATCATCTCCGCCAGCCGGCGGGACATGGTGGGCAGCACCCTGTACCTGGTGGGCCGCGATGCCCGGACCGGCGCGCTGCTGGGAGACGCCACCAGCTGCGCCATGTGCCGCCGTCAGGTCATCAACGCCGGCATCAGCCGCGTCATCATCCGCCGGACGGAGGCGGAGTTCCAGGTAGTGGACGTGACGGACTGGGTCCGGCAGGAGGACGACGTGCCCGCCTTGTAGGGCGCGAAAAGCCGTACATCCGGCCTGCGGCGCAAGTGCCGCCGGGCCTGATCGCGCCAGTGCGCGGCGCGGAAGCGTCTGCGCTCCGGCGGCAAAATACAACTGAAAAAGGAGAATGTGTGATGTTGAACGACTCTAAGATCGCCGCCTACACGGCGATCCTGCGGGAGGAGCTCCTGCTGGCTACCGGGTGTACAGAGCCCATCGCCGTCGCGTACTGTGCCGCAAAACTGCGCGAGGTGTTGGGCGGAAAACCGGAAAAAGTGCTGGCCGAGGTCAGCGGAAACATCCTGAAAAACGTGAAATCCGTGGTGGTTCCCAATACGGCGGGCCGCCGCGGCATCGACGCCGCCATCGCCGTGGGCATAGTGGCAGGCGACGCCGACGCGGAGCTTCAGGTCATCGCCAACGTGACGGAGGAGGACACGGCGGCCATCCAGGACTATCTGGACCGGACGCCCATGGAGATCACCTGCCCTGAAACGCCCTGCCTGCTGGACATCAAGCTGACGGGCTGGCTGGGCGGGCACAGCGCCTGCGTCCGCGTGGCCAATAATCACACCAATATTATTTACATGGCACGGGACGGGCAGGTCCTGAAGGAGCTGCCGGTGACCGGCAACGCCGAGGATCATCTCCAGGACAAGTCCGTGCTGAACGTCAAGAACATCATCACATTCGCTGAAACCATACCCATAGACGTGATACGGCCCACGGTGGGGCGGCAGATCGAGAAGAACACCGCCATCGCCGCCGAGGGGCTTCGAAACAGCTGGGGCGCTAACATCGGCTCCACCCTGCTGCAGGGCGGGACGGACTGGGCCACCCAGGCGCGGGCCTGGGCCGCCGCAGGCTCCGACGCCCGCATGAACGGCTGCGAGATGCCGGTGGTCATCGTGTCCGGCTCCGGCAACCAGGGCATCACCGCCTCCGTACCCGTGTGGAAATACGGGCAGCTGATGGGGGCCGACGAGGAAAAGATCCTGCGGGCCGTGTGCCTCAGCGACCTCATCACCATCCACCAGAAAACCGGCATCGGACGGCTCAGCGCCTACTGCGGCGCGGTGTCTGCCGGTGTGGGCGCGGGCTGCGGCATCGCATGGCTGCGGGGCGCGGACTACGAGGGCATCTGCCACACGCTGGAGAACGCCGTGGCCATGATCTCCGGCTGCATCTGCGATGGGGCCAAGGCCAGCTGCGCCAGCAAGATCGCCATGGGCGTGGACTGCGGCATTCTGGGCTACGACATGTACCGCAACGGCGACAACTTCCGCTCCGGCGACGGCATCCTGGGCGACGATGTGGAGGACACCATCCGCCACGTGGGTGTGCTGGCCACGGAGGGTATGCGGGAGACGGACCGCGTGATCCTGAAGATCATGACGGAGTGAGGAACGCCGCGCGGCGGCAGAAAGCGTAAAAAGGAGGGCCACCCTGCGGGTGGTCCTCCTTTTTACCGGGGTGCGGGGAACGCGCCTGCGCAGCGCGGAACTCTCCCCGCTGGGGACATGGCGGAAACATGAGCGGGCCGTCGGGGACGCCGGCCCCTACGAGGTGCGTCTATCTGGGTGCGCCGGTATTCGGGAAACCGCCGATATGGACGCAACAGTCCCGCTGCACGATAACAGACCGGCGCGTCTCCGCGCGGTGCGTGGGAGCGGCAGCGGGGATGGGGGTACAAGCGATTCGATGCGGAACCTTTTTGTACCGTGGTTGGAATCGGACAAGGGAAATCCAAAAACCGTTGGTTTTTGGCGGCGTTCTTTTCCATATTTCTTTCGCTGTTGAAAGAAATATGGC